>Ga0214542_1000734_pt1 | contig 62118 bp, 28 predicted proteins | sample CNSS1metaG_FD_160096 | JGI IMG/M metagenome (GOLD analysis project Ga0214542, IMG submission 160096) | Root nodule microbial communities from cowpea collected in UCLA plant growth center, Los Angeles, California, USA - CNSS1 | ecosystem: Host-associated > Plants > Roots > Nodule | place: USA...
AATTATGGGTCCCAATGCACCTCCAAGAAAAAACCAATTCAATGCACTGTAGTTTCCTAGAGAACCGAAGATTCGCTTTGGTCCCACAAGGCCCCAAATAACTGATGCATCAAAGAATACACGGTCACCAGGGCATGTCCAGGGACTATCTGCCGGAAGGAGATCGTCATGACATATGTTCTTTATGGAGTTCAGCAACCACCATGCTACCCCAATGTTGATGGTTCCAGCCAGCATTGTACCTATGAACTATGCATGCGTACATACATGTGTGAATAAATTTAGTGCACAGAAACTACTGAATAAATGCAATTCAAGGTGAATTGTTGTGTGTGCGCGCTATAAGAACGTACCTGAACTAAGAACATTGATCTTGGAGGGATTTTCATGTAGTGCCCAAGTTTGAAATCACTGAGGAAAGAGACAGCCTGGGCCATGCTTATGTAACCAAAGGTTTTGAAGCATACATTTGCAATCGGTCTTCCCGGGTAAATGAGACCAAAGACATACTCAGTGATGATATTCAATCCTGGTGTCTGAACAGATAACAAAGAGGGCGATAGTTAAAACTTTAAATTTTGTGGTCCCATGAACTACGAACCTAGTTTAAAACGCTAGGAAAGCTCTCGAGCTAAAATTAAATACAAGACGTAAACGCTCTATTTCATCTTATCTCATATTGTTCTTAAATTCCGAAGTAACCATTGAGAAAGCCTTTTAAGCATTACTGTATCTAGTTTTGTCACGAGACACATGAAAAGATGAAGTTTCTAACTCATGTCAATTCAGAAAGGAATTTTTATCTATATGAAATTGAAATGTGTATATATTTATATCATTTCGTTGGTAAACATTAGAAATAAAATATATCATATATGCATGGAAAAGCTCAAGCTTTTAGTACAGTTAGTATTTGAAACAACATTAGAATTCCTATGATGAATTGGCTTGTAGCTCGATCTATACCATCCGTGGTGTTTCAAGTCAAGTTTAATTTGAAAGAAAAGTTGTAGTCTCTAACCTGGTTTGTGGTTGCAGTGATGATGCTAATGGGGAGGGTAAATCCGAAAGCTAGGGCTGCAGCAAAGAGAAGTCCCCACCATGGCATTTGGACCTGGTCATTGAGAAAGATGCATAGTGCGAGAGAAACCACAAGGGTCACAACCAGCAATAAATAAAACCACCAGGAAGGTATGTCTTTGTATCTTTTCATCAATTTTGTGTGAATATCTTCTTTCCCCTTGGAAGAAGCACGATAGCGCTCCATAATCTCCCTGCATGTTTGGTTATACGATATTTGTTTAATGATATACCTCATAGTCTAAAAAGAAATAAATTGTTGTCGTAATGTTTCATGGCGTTACATGTTAAGACATCGAAGATGAACTTCAAGAAAATTGTGGAAAACATAATATGGTTTTAACCTGAGTTAACACAACTTTTCAAGTTATCCTGTAAAGCATACAATTTATTAAGCTCCAGCTTGTATAAGTATATTGTCTAATCTAGTGTTCTGAGAATAATTCCTCAAATGTAAGACATGTATTGCTTTGCACAACATGCAACCGTAGAGTGTACATTACGTTAAATCACATTAAAAAAATTTACAACCTGAGCAATTTAGAATTTAAAACATTCTACTCTATGTTTATTCCAGAATTTCAAATGCAATAACATCAGTCTTCTTTACTATCATCTGATATAGGTTAATGCAGTAAGAAATTAAGCATCAGGGCAAAATAATTTGAGAGGCATTACCTTCCATAGAAGCAGAACACATGTGTGAGGGTGGATGCTATGGTGGCAAATCCAAATCCATAAGTGAGGGCGAAAAACACACTGAGATGAATTCTACCTTGCTTTTCATACTCTGCAACATTCAACTCAAAATGATTGTCTACAATAGCAGGTATGTTGTACCTTTGACCTTGTGCTGTAAACAAGTGTGAGGAGAAAATGGGAAACCTATTGGCATTGTAGACATTGAGGCCCCAATATGCTATAGGAGTAACAACATAAACTACTAATGCATAGCCCACAAAAACATTGGCAATGGCAAAGAAGGGTGATATAAGAGGGCTGAACAAGAATGATGCCACAGCAGTCCAATCAAGTGTGAGGGCTCCAACTCCAAGCCCCCTCATGCCTGATCCTATCTGCTGAGCTGTAACTGACTTGGAGAATATCCAACACAACCATGAGATATTTGTGAGCGTTGTGAACAAGTATCCAGGGACCACGTACCACAAAAAACTGCACACTAGTGCAATAAAGAAAAACTTTGCCCGTGAAAGTCCTCCTTCATCTTTCTCATGCAATGCTCTGCATATCAACAATTCATTTATGTAAGTATAGTGGTTTGTTAGTACATCAATACAGACTCTGCACACTATGTGATTGCATGTGAAACTTTAATTGCTTCGCACATGTTTCCCTTGTTACATACTTAATTTCTCGGTGTTCATTTTAATGTTGTTACCTCACAACAGTACTACACAGCTCATAAAGCTAGAGATGTACGAGTCTCATGTCCTACTTCCTTTAAGGTGTAGAAAACCATCCTAAACATCCACACAAGGAGAAATTAACGTTATGGTTGAAGACTTTGTGATTCCGGCGAAACATCATTTGAGACGTTTAAAAGAGTTATAAAGTTTTGATTGCATGTTATTAACAATTGGTCAAAACAAAATAGTCTGTATCATAGAATAATGTTTCCCATATATGGGTTGTCATTATCATAATATCAGAATCCAAGTCAAGTAAAATAGTGATGATAAAAAATCTTGTATCTATCGGTAGTCCATATCAGAATCCAAGTCAAGTAAATCTTGTAAATATTAATGGGTCAATTATATCTTACTTTTTAAAAATATAAATTCAAAATTGATTGCGAAATTAGCACGACGGTCACATGCTGCTGTTTCTTAGTGTCGAACGTAGCCATTTTCTCCATGTCTCATTCGTAGTTCGTAAGTCGTTTGCGCATAGCTGTTGATGCTTAATTGTGATCAATTTCAGGACCACATGTTTAAACAATATAAAAGGTGAGAGTAAATGCTTGATATTAACGTTATTTCAGTGAACTGTGAGGTAGTTCTAAAGTCAACTGTGATATAGTTAGACAAGAATCTTTGAAACCAGCTGGCCCAGCGCAGTGTCTTCGTTTGAACAAAAAATACAAAGTCTTCTTTTATGTCTCGCCCTCACTTTACGCCTTCTAGGAAAATCCATGAAGATTTGACTTAACTATTTCTATACACAAATAATGAATTTCCCCACCCTCTTGTACTTTATCCTCATTCAAATAGCTTTTTTTGTGAGTGCACTTCATCTAAATTCAAGTTAGGTTCATTTATGGGGTAACCTTGCATTTAGAGAGGTTTTAATAAACTCTCCCTTTTGTTTAAATCTATCCACCTCTATACATATTTACTGCGAGAGCGAAAAGAGCATGTGCATAAAAACATTCTACCACCAAGTGTACTATATGTGCATCATTGAATTTTGAAGAAATATAAATTAAAAGTATTAAAAGAATTCTTTTCACTACTCATAGAAAATATAATACAATAGTATAGACATTTAGAAATTTTTATCAAATTTTAACTTAATAATTAATACACCTACAAAACATGTAATAATCATATGAAAAGAAGAATGCTTGTAAAAATGATAAAAAAAATTAAGAAAAAAAAAACAATAAGGAAGGACTTAACATACCGGAAAAGTGAAACTTGGACGAGGGTACTGGGCCACCACATATGGGCCGGTTCCACCACGTATTTCCTCAGTAATCCGGCCCATCCATATCCTAGCACCTGCAGACGCGCCGTCAATTAAAGGCCAATTATTTTTTATTTTGTCAACATTTTTCACAATTTTAGTCATCTACAAAAATCGATCAAATAATTTCTCTGTAATGATAACATAGTCATTAAAAATTTAATTAAACTAAGTATTCAATGAGTTTTCCTAGTTGTACAGAAACTTCAGTAATTACGATAAATTATATTAAATTCCAAATTAGAAATTAGAAATACGTTACTTTACACAACATGATAATTATAAAAAACATAAATATTCTCTTACATACAGGAAACTCTGGAAATTTATTGTTATCATTAACTTGAAGGACTATAATAAATTGCACTATTGATTCAAAAAAAAAAAAGAAAAAAGAGTTTATTATACGAAAATTTTAACTCGATATTTCAAGTGTAATATTCTTTTTCTACATAATATTACTTTATTTATTAACAAAATCTAAAGTTTGAATCAAATGATTCAACTTGATTCAACTGGGGTCAAGAGGAAAAAAATAATATACGCCGAATAAAATTTAGAAAATTTAGAAAAGAGACGCAAAAGGATTGATTAAAATAATGACATGAAATTGGCAAATCATTACACCATCGTGAAAAGGACCGGTGGAGAAGAGGAATCCTTAGATAATTAATATGTGATTTTATAGTAATAGGAGAATAGTTTAAGGATAATTAAAGTAATTAAAAATAATTAGTAGGTGAATGAAGTGGTGGTTGTCACTAACCTGTGTGGTAATGATGAGAAGCCAAGAAGCAAAAAAGGAGATGCTCCGTCCGTAAAAAGCTTTGATAATGTTGACGATACCAACCGCGTAGGGCGACCCGGATCCGAAAGCGCTTCCGGCGTTGGCGAATATGGTAATGAGGACGTGCTCCTTCATGTTAAACGGGCCCGGGTTGAAGGAGAATTTCTTGGACCCGAACCCGGGAAGAGTGAACTTGGTTTCGGGTAGAACTGCGGCCATGAAGTGGCCGATAGGGAGTGTGGCGACTTGAATGGTGATTTGAGTAATGATGAGAGGCTCCGTACGGTAGGCGAAGAACTGGTTGAGGAAGGAGAGGAGGGAGCAGGAGAGGAGACCCAGGAACCACATCCGGAAGGTCCATACGGGTCGGGTCGGATCGTCTGTGTTGGTGACCGTGAGACGAACCTCTTCGATTGGAGAAACGTCGTCGTCTTCTTCGTCTGGCACTTGGTCCGTGACCGGCTTCTCTGGGTCAGAAACGGTGGTCATGGTTAGAGAGAGTGGGTTTTGGATGATGCCAAAAAATTATTAGTGGTTTCTGTTACGTTGGATTTTGAAGATATAGAAGAAAAAGGATTTGGATTTCCACGTTCCAACTCCTTCTGTGGGGTTGGTCCCTTTTTTTCCAATCACCACTGTGCCTTCACACTTTGAATGAGATCACATTCTTCATTCTACTCAATATGCAACACACTCCTTCCACAAAACTATTAAATAATTTTTTTTTAAAAAATGTTTTAATTAAGACTCACATATTTATATTGAACAGTGCTTATCGTGAAATATTATCTTCTGTATAAACCTAAAAGGAATGAACAATTTATTAGCTTTTGTATCTTTTGGGATTGTGTGCTACTTGTTTCTCTCTTTATCGGCGAAATAGGTTATTTTTTGGGTAAGATTATGGCAAGTGGCTTTATGCAGATCCGCGGTCAGCACATGTAAACGCATGATTCCTTTACGCTGTTTCACCAAAAGTTTCTTTCCAGAGAAGTTGCCTTTTCAGAATATCTCACGGGTTTTTATATTTCAAAAATTTGTTCCAAGTTGAGATTTACTAGTGTTAGATACATTTTTTATCTTCCTTTCAAGTTGACATTTTTTTAAAAGGAGTAAACTGACTCTTAATTTTTGAAAATATATTTTAATCAAGTTTTTATTAGTAAAAAATTGTTAATATTATTAAAAGTGTTGATGTTTATATTCAAATTTAGTGATAAAAGTCATGAATTAAATTAACGATTTTAGTATTTTTTGTCTTAAAAGGACATGATTAAGACCTATTTTCAAAAGTTGAGAACACATTATTGAAAAATAGATACCAAATTGACACATCTAAATCAAAATGGATACTATCCGACTAATTAAACCTAAAAAATGTTAATGTACATAAAAAATAAAAAATAGTGATAACAATTTATGTACGTTTAAAACGTATATATGAAGGAAAAAAAATTTATAGAATATGCGACATAATTAAAAAGAAAGTAAAAACATATTTCTATCATGGCTCTTGTTAATATTAATTTTTTTTTCAATGTTTTAATATTTAATATTTGATGAATATGTTAGTGTAATATTAAGCTCTTAAATTATGAGCATGGCATGTACATAATTATCAGATATTTGTAATATGATAACAAGTAATATTATGAAAATTAAATATATGAAAATTGTTAATTCAAAATATTAAGATAATATCATGAATAAATTCATATATTCATTAAATGTTGAATTTAAAAACGTTAAAAAAATTGGAGTTGCCAATTTAGACTTTACATGTGTATAAAAAGACTTCATGTCAATACCACTTGATTCGCGTGCACATACTGTCTAAGGAATATAAATTCGGTGTGGAATTGAATTATTTGCATCAAGACGAACCGTTTATGCCACTATAATTAAAATAATAATTCTTAGACACTTAACTAGAAACGTATAAACAAAATATATAAATACAAATAACAAATAATAATTCCAAATATATTTTCAATATTTAAGTTGCTTTCGTCATTGATACAAATATATTTGTTTTCTCCTACTTTTAAATTATATCTCAAATATATTTTACTGTAATATATACTCAGTAATATAAAAAATGCACAGACAAAAACAATACGTGGGAAGCACTGGTTTCAACAGGTTAGACTAAAGAGAACATTTAAAAATTCTGGAAAATGATTAAGAAAAACAAATAGAGATCCTTCATCCCATACTATTTATAATCAAACAATTAATTTCTTAATCAGTAGTTTTAAGACACTGAATAATAAGACTATAATATATGGATAATGATATGATTTTATCGGTTGAAAAATACAGATATTAAAACCACTTTATCAAAAAGAAAATAAAAAGTCAACTCAATAATTGTTTCTCTCCCTCATTAATTGGAACTTTACCATAAGTTAAGATAACTTAATATTGGATTTATAGTAAACAAACTGGATTTTATTGTGGTTGTTATTAGATTAAGTGTTGCTTTTTACTTGTAAATCTTCAATAGCTATGTCAAGTTATATATATATAAATATATATATATATATATATATATATATATATATATATATATATATATATATATATATATATATATATATATATATATATTTACAAAATCTTCATGGAAAAGAAATAAGATATTTAGATTCTTCTACAAAAACTCTCAAAATATCTAAAATGATAAAACAAATGTTATATTTTAAATTATCTTTCATATTAATAAAATAATGGAAGTCCTACAAATTTTTACTTAAAAACCTAAATTAGAACAACAAAAATAAGATTCTATATCTCATATGAAGTGCCTACCAAAAAATAACTCTAAGATCTAAAAATAATATATTACGCTAAGAGTGCTCTTAGGATCAACTAAGTAATAGATACAAACATATATAAAAATAGTAACCCTTACCATATTTATCAAAGACATTGACAAATATACACTAGTTTTGAAAGAAAAACAAAAATACAGAGTTAAAAGTAACTATAATATGGAAAAATAAAATAATGACCTCATTGGATAGTAAAAAATATTTTTTTATTATATTTTATTTTTCATTTTCGTAAGGAAAAAATAATGAAATTATAAATATGTTAAGGTTAAATGAAAATAGTTTGAAATTCTTATTCATATTGCCTACGAAAATAATGGTTTGTGATATAAAAAAGGTTCAATTAAGGTATCAACGAGGTGAGTAGGGTACAAGTAATAGTTTTTCTATACATTATTCGTTTGATAAATATATGTCTTCTATCCATTTTCATATTTGTGCAGGTATCCGTTACGTGGGTACTCGCATTTTTTTTAATATCCACAGATATCCATAGTATTTACGGGTATTTACAAAAAAATATATTTAACAATATATTTTAATCATAAACTCAAATAAAATAAAATACATAATATTTATAAATTTTAAATAAAGTTCAAATAATTTATTTAAATAGTGTTGAATGACAATTTAAGAAAAATCAAGATTTTTTAAAATTATTTGATAAAACATAACCCATTTAAAATCAATGTATTAGTATTTTAATCACATTTTTTTATTTTTAAGTTAAATTAAAATATATTGATTACAAATATGTACAAATATAAATATTATAATATTCATACTCACCCTATTAATAATTGATATAAAAAATAATTATATCTGCGAATATCATTTATGATATAATTTTTTATCCGTTACATGTTTTTATCCGTGAATAAACACATGTACCATTTCTTTTTACCTCCCTTAACAAAGACAAAAGGCACAAAGTGATTATATTCCATGGCAATGTCATTATTTGAAACGAAGATGCTATAGATATAGGTATCACAACTTTGTTTCTTTATATTGTTTAGCAAATCAGTCTATACCAACACTCTTAATTTATTTTCACCTTTTCCTTATTCAAGCAATCCATTCCCTGATACAGACAAAGTCTAAGTTCTGAAGTATCACTCAATTGACTCAAATAAATAAATAAATAAATAAATAATTACCCTCACGAAATTCGAAAATTAAAAATAATAAGTTAATTATGCAGCTGATATATTACACAAAAGATATGTCTTTTATAAAAAACAGTGTATATAAATTATATAAGATATTTTATTTACTGGAGAATATTTGCCAAGCCAACCACTTGAATTTTCCGAAATTAACATTACCCGGCGACATTTGTTTTATTTGATAAGTGATTAATATTATATGCCCGTAAAATTATTTAAAAATTTAAGGGCTTGTTTACTTTATTATTTAAAATGATTTTTAATTAAAATGTATATTTTTCAAATATGATTAAATAAGACTTGACAAATTTTAAAGTGATTTTAATACTGTTCTCGTAAATCGTCATAGAATGATAGTTGAAAACACTGATGCAAGCGTGATTTATGGTTAGATTTTGACGACTGAATTTTGATTGACATCAATTTCAATCATGGTTTTTTTAGTGGAATTTTATTAGATGCGTATAAGAAATTGTATTTATGATGCTGACCCTCCAATGGTCCTTTGCACTATCTAAATTTGGGAAAATTGGGAATCATTCACATTTTGAATGACTATTTTTTCCAATGAAAACCACTTTCAAATAATTTATTGTATTCAATAGTGTTAGAAAACCTTCTTTAGTAACAAAATTGTATATTAAAAACTATTAATTGAAGAAAAAAAAATACATATTGCACTCATTAAAAAAATTGAAAAAACTTAAAAAAGTTAATTGACAACTTTTTTCTAACCCAAATTTGAAATTCTCTTAAAAAGTATTATTAATGTAGTAAAATAGCATTAAAGAGACAACGAAAAAAAATCATTTTTAATTGCTACAAATAAACGAGAAAATATACCGAAAGAAATATTAAATTATCAGTGAAATCACTTGTAATTCACCAACGTTAATATATAAAAGTCAAGAGAGAATGTTACTCGTATAATATTTCAGTATTGTTTCTTGTCCACTTTTTACTATTATTGTTTATATATCGTGATTGGCATAAATTTTAAATATTTATTATAATAGTTAATAGACGATGCTAATTTTCTATTGGATGATCAATTGAATTTACATATTAAGTGCATTTTTTTAAAATAATATTACAAGAGATATCACCTATTGCATGAGTAATGTAATACAATTTATTTTAAAGTAAGTTTGATCAGATAAAAAATATATTATTGAAAAAGGTAGAAATAATATACACGGAAAAAGAAGTTATTAATACCAATATCTTTAACTGTTTTTATGAAAAATTGTTATACTGATCAATACTATATTTCATAAAAAAGAAAGTATTATAACTTTGGAATTGTGCAATCCACCAGACTTTCAAAGTAAAACATTTTCCATATTAAATAATCTGAAAGTAAAGAAAAAACTTAAGAATTGTATAATATGGAGAGGAAAAAAGATAAGTTGAAAATATTGGGATTTATGTGGTGCGTAAAGTAAATACGGTGGTGCGAAATAAAATCTCCTTAAATAACAAAAACATACGCCGTAAACTTGGTACTGTGGCCCATAAGAAGACTATTGCACAGCTCAAGGCCCAAATAATACCAACACTCTTTTTTCTTTATTAGCCCAATTAAAGGTTGTGGCCTGCATTGACCCACCAATTTGGCATTTCGGCAACAATAATGTTTAAAGTTTGAATTTATTAATTATATTATCGTTATTATTTTACAAATTATGAGGAAATCTTACATAAATAAGTTAAATAAAATTTTGTGAGGGTATAACTTCAATTTATGTAAAAATTTTAACTATACATTTAATTCTTTAATTTTCAAAATTATTTTTTCTATTATATATTATCTAATTGTTACAGAAAAATGTCACATGTCTATTCGTTGTAATCGTGTCAATCACTACTTAACGTAAAATAATAGTAACAAAAACATTTAATAATAAGTGTCCATATATTAAGTTACAAGTGTTAATCAGTTATTAACATATGATATTAACAACGAAGTTCAATATAAGCACTGACATATGTAATTATATGTTAATTATGGATATATATATATATATATATATATATATATATATATATATATATATATATATATATATATATATATTTATTTAAATTGAATGATATATTTTATTTATAGAAATCAAAATTAAAAAATTTGAAAATTTTTGAAAACTAAAAGTAGATTTAAATCTGAATAAAAATAAAATGAAGGGATAAGTTATTATTTATCAAATACTCAACAATTTATTGCTACCATATTAATATACGAAATTCGAGTTTAATTTCACTGAGTGGAATCATATGTTAGTAAATACTTGTTTGTTAAAAAATTTTAAAAACGTAATTTGATGTAATAAAATAAAATGGTTTGTAAATAAGGGACGAGACAATGACTTGTGTCCCTAGGCGAATTCGGATAAACTAATGTTTAACATATTATACTAAAATAAGGTATAAACTATAAAAAACTAATCTTGCGTTTGCACAAATTTTCAATTTTAAAAAGAATGCCAAATCTGGGAGTTCATAACTGCTACCGAAGACAGATAAGAATTGAATTTTTATAGTAAAAGGGAAGTTTCCAAGAACCTCAACTATTCTACATTTCAATTCATATTCTGGTACTAGTTAATTAGTTTATGGTTTTCAAATCCCATCTGTCGTTACCAAGAAAAGGGATAAATAATTCCCTTAACCCTTTGAACTTTTCAATACTGAGTCGCTTTCGCTTTAGCCAGTTTCAACGTTTGAGGCTTTTGGAAATTCATTCGTTAGTTTCATAATCTGGGCATTCAACGAGGTAATGCATTTCTTCTCCAGTGTATTTTTATTTTTATTTTTTTCTTTTGATTTGGTTGTGTTACTTTGCTGAATTGACTAGAATCTGAAAGTTTGCAAATTTGGTTCAGGGTTTGGTTCGTAGTGAGCTTGGTGGGTTTTGTTTGAAGATTATTGCGAACCGACCTATTGGGGGTTGTTGGATGTTTTGTATACAATTGTAGGTGTACCTTACTTCCAACCAATTTGGATTTGTGTCAATAAATTGGATTGCGTTGTATCTGTTGACTTTGGTTTCGACGCATCCATCGCTTGTAGGTTGTTCTAAAGGACGTGAGATTTGAAGTGTCATGTTTATGAGATAGGAAAATTGAGTCTGTAAGTTGGGGGGTTCTGGATCAAGTTGTTTAGTACCTATCATTTTTTGTTCATTTGTTGGGAGGGTATTCAGGGTAGCTGCAGAAGGTTCATGGAACTAGCTCAGCATAGAGTTATGGAGAATGGGTTGGGCGAGGACAGTGAAACTTCTGCACGGGTTCCTCTCAGGGATCGCCGTGTCTACCCTGGTTATCCTGCAGGCTTGGTTAGGAAGAGAGCTTATATATTTGATGGCACCGGGAACTTTTATAACAAGGATTGGGATCTAGCAGACATTTTTCAGAAAGAAGAGAAGGATCTGGGGTCAGGGGAAGGTAGAGGGAAGGAGTTTTCTTGGTACCATGTGGAATTACCAAAAGGAAATCAGAAGTTGTCACAATCTGCAGAAGATTTGATTGGTGTTTTCTGCCCCCCATTGAAACTCCAAGACATTCTTGCACTTGTTAGTAACGGACCCTTTTGTGCACATGTAGATGGGGCACTTGTCTTCCGTGTTAATTCGCCTGGTCCTCCCTCCAGTGACTTCACATTTAGGATTGCTGCTAGAGTTACTGAACATTCAGTAATTACCGTGTCCTTGGGACGTGTTCCCAGGTTAGGCTTCTCACGCGTGGGTGAATCTCTTCTATCAGAGATTCCTAGTCTTGAAAGTTCCTCTTCTTTAACAGGTCAGCAGGAGGAAAGAGGGGGGATAGTGATAAAAGAGCATGTTCTTGAATTCTTATTGACTATGAATCACTCTGAGGAAGCTGACAACCCTGTGCCCAGATCTGTCTCAAATCTTGTAGTTCACATAATTGACACACATGTAGATCAGCTTCAAGATCTTGTGACTAAGCTTGAGATGGAGTTGGACTCTGTGGAGCTGGACTTGGATAAAGGTAATTTTTATGATACCCTCCTGATCCTCGCCTTCCCTAATTGTTCTCACAATTTCAGTACCCTTCAGAGTTCCAGTTACAGATTTGGGCTATTCTTGAATCCTGAAAGAATCTCTCAGTTTTTAACTTTCCATAATAAACTGACTCGAAAAAGATGCTGATATGAATTTAGACATATTCTGTGGCAATTCTAGTATAGAAGGGTCAAAATTTGTCCAACAGATGACATTTTGAAGTGTCTGATGATTAATTTGTTTGATATTTTTACCTCTGATTTCATTCAACAAAATTGTCGATGACATTAAGTGAATATAACCCAAAACTCTTTGTTAGTTTTTAGACAATGAAATTGGAAACACAAATTCAAGTTGTTATAATTGTGCATGAGAAGAGATGAAAGAGACCAAGTTGCCAAATAAAAGCGTTACCCCAAGGCCTCTTTCTGATTGTTTTTTTTTTTCATGTCTGTTAACTGAATTAAATGATTTCGTTATCTAGTATCTTAATGATGCTTCTCCTTGGAAAGGTTTTATATGGTGCACTACTAGTCTTTTCATTGTTGGCTTGTTCATTCTTGCATTCATCTCAATGGATTATTAATCTAACGGAAAAATTACTAACTAATTATCAGTTAAAGAGAAATGTAAACAACACACTTTTTATTTTTGGGTAAAGTCCATGTAGTACCAGTACCCACTACATTGGGATTGGGGATGTATCTCAATGGATTATTAATCTGATGGAGCACATTACTAACTATTTATCAGGGAAAGAGAAATGAATAACAAACTTTTTTTTTGGGGTGAAATCCATGTATTTCACCAAGTTCTGTGTGGAGTTCAAAAGATTTGCTTCATATTTTTTTCAGTATTTAGGCATACATTTAGTTAATGGTAATATGGTTACTGATTTTTTGAAAACCTGTGTGTGTGTGTGTCCATACATTTCAAGGCTCACTAAATATATTTTGACTCCAAAATATGGCATTGCCATCCTTGCACACATCCATCCTTGTGCCTCCTTTTGTTAAAGTGTTGTGTTTGAGGTCATCATATGCTCGGCAAATTATTTGTATCTTTAAATGTTTTGCCCATTATTATGCAATGGGGAGGACGCCACGTGGATACCTTTTAGAGCATAGTGTTTGACAGGAAGTGACTGTTTTTTTATGGACATTAAGTTGTTAATTGTTTACTCCACCGTTCCCTGCCCAAGAGGTGAAAATAGGGAAGTAATTTCTTGTGTAGCTGGTTATATTAAACTTAAATTTCTGCTTCCAACATGTTTTTCGGAAGTTTCTTCTAGACAACTTCCTCGATGTGCTATACTTTGAAATGGTTTTATAGAAGTGAGTAAGGAACAATTATTCTGCTTATTGTAGGTGGTTATGCTCTGAAGAAACAAATGTTAGATGACAGAAGATTCCCCAAACTGCATATTAATTTGCAGCGTCTCTTGCAGGTGATTCTTCACTCATCTGTTCATTGCCTCTTGTAGAAAGCATCAAGCTATGAATAAATCTTATTTAAACTCATTCTATTAGTGGATCATGAATAATTAAACATCTTAGTTTTTGTGATCCAGACATAAGAGTTGTGATTTCATCGTCATATCATAGTATATTCAATGCCATCAGGATAGAATAAGGGTGTCTTTTGAATTCACAAAAGCAGATAGATCTGGAAGAGGGAGGTATAAAAGAATAGTTACGTCTTTCATTCTGCATGGAGGAAAATAGGGTGTTCATCTTCCCTTTGCCACAATTCTAACTCCTTACTTAAAATTACTTTCAGAATGAAAAATAGCAAGGGTTTATGTAACCATAATTGCTACTGGAAAATGATTCTGCTTTATTGTATTAGGGGGGAAAATGAAGAAGGAAAAAGCAGATTGTCAGCATATGTAATAAATTACATCAATGAATACTGTTACCATGATTGGAATGACTTGACTGTCTCCATCTGATATGTTCTCATATTTATCGAATCAAATTTTATTTGTATGAACTAAACTTCCTTTTGGTTTTGTTTTAATTAAATTCCATTCAGGTGATTGCCCATGGAGAGCAAGTATATCTCCGAGTCAAAGAAAAATGCTCTTCAAAAAAATGGTTTGCCACTGATGACTTTAACTCCCTTGAAGAACTAATTGGAAGGTTAAGGAGGATGAAGGAGAATGTAGGGTTTATAGTAAATCGTGTCACAGCAATTCAGGCCGGTTTAGACAGCTGGCAATCGGAGCAAATAAACAGGAAGCTGTATTATCTCTCTTTCCTTTCAATCATATTCCTCCCTTTGTCGATAGTAACAGGAGGTTAGAGCATCTCAACCCAGTTCCTTTCTTTTTCTTGTCTCTTTACATGTGTCTGGAAAAGCCTAAATCTCATATCTATCACCAAAATATTGTATATAAGAAGGGACAATTTTCACCATATAAACTGGTTTTGTAAGGTTGACTTGATATAGACTTAAAATAGTATCAGAGTCTTCTCTATAACCATTAAAAGGGTCACTCACCATGTTATCCATGTACCTAACCCTTTATTGGACACTATTGTGAGAGAAAAATTCAAATCTTACTTTGACGGTAGATAATGCCAAAAAGTATATAAGTGCAGATAATGTTTCACCTTGCAAGGATTCAGTTAGAGTTAGACTTCCTTTTTGAGAATGTTGTAAGTTGGTCCCGCCATCATGCAAAACTTAATTTTTCACTTCACTACGAAACAAACACTTCTCTCTAACCTCACATCTTAATCCGACATTTTAAGCAACCTTTCTCCTTTACGATTACACATCACTTTTTACTTGTTTATAGAAGTACACAATCATGGTCCATAGTCCACAACAAATTGCATGCTTAGATTCATTCAGTTTTAATAAAAACCCGCATCCATTTTGCCTTTGATGGAAAAGCTAATTAATCAGTTTGGATGTGAATTTTTGCTTGTAAACATGAAACCAAACAGGTTAAAAGATTTTTGCACTGATATTTACTGGTGTATCACTGAAACTTCATAAGCACTCCGTCCAATGGTGGTCAATTCTTATTAACCACTGATGCTTAATCGGAATATATTTGTTATGAACTTTTTGTTATCAATGTCCCACGACCATTCCATACTGGTTTGATTTTGTTATTCTTGAACTGTGATTTCAGTCTTTGGCATGAATGTTGGAGGAGTTCCATGGACAGGTCAAAATGCCCCAGAGCTAAAAGATGGTTTTCGCAATGTCATCTTACTCTGCGTTGCAATGTTATTTCTTGTACTGCTCTGTTTCATTTTCCCGGCCCTTTATACTCGAATAGCTGCTGCATGGCGAAATAAGAGGGCTCTGAGCAGAAACTGGTCAGTGAACAAGAAACCATCGATGAGGAGATCATTGAGAATGGGAGATCAAGACAGAGGGGGCTATCTGCGGATTTAATGGTTCATGCTATCTACGAAAGAACAACATTTATGTCGATCAGTACTCACTTCTGTTTTCCCAGAATGCCTCGCTTGAAAGCAATTTTATCAGCTGCTTTTCAAGGACACATACATAAGAAACGTAATAAACTGACAATTGTTGTCGGTAAAACAATCATCTGAAGTCTAAATGAAATTCTCATGAGGCACGGACTTCTCTGAGGTTGTGTAAAATGGAGATTGTGATTAAGGCAAGGTATGTTGCATATTCTTTCATTGTTCCCCTCCCCCACGTGTAGAAGAGGATGTGTGGGTCTATTACTTTCTGTCATGACTACATTTCAAACTTGTACAGTGTAATTTTCTTTTTGGTTAGCGGCACAGTTTTTAATTTTTATTAATTGTCACTGATAGATCATGCAGAACCATGCCAAGTTGCTTCCCCGGGGTTGTAATTACTATTCTTCTGCTCTTCACAATAAATTTGTATTTTTTTTTCACCAGAAACAATCAAACAATTGTTCCTGTATCGATTTTCTTGGATCGGAAGTTCTTTATCCCCTTTTTCTTATTTTGTCTGATGAATTTGGCTCACAAAAACTTGATATGATGGATAAATGGTTTTCCAGGTAAACAATATAATAACTCGAGTTTGAAGAAAAGAAAAGGTTGAGTGTTTACTTTGTCTTGTGACTCGAGCTTTATGTCATCAATGGTAAACCTGATAAAGGCTTAATACGTTATAAATTTAGAAAAGGAAACTATTCCAAAGGCTTAATCACGAGTTAGACGAGAGAACAATATAAGAAAGAGAACATATAATTTTCTATATCAAGGTATTTGGATATTTTCAACCTGGATGTCACTTATTCATCAGGTCACAACAATTCAACTTTTTATTTTTTATTTACATTTTTGAGTTCTTAAAATAGTTTACTTTTAAAATAATCCTTAATTACTTTTTTATAATTTGAAGTAAGGCATGTCTTTAATCCAACAAGTTCAATTTTTTCCTTAAATTGACTTCACAAGTAATGACGAATTCGTGCATTTCATCCATAATTTTTTTCATTAAACTATAATTACTTGAACAACAAAATAATAAAATTATAGCTAATTTTTATGATCTATATCTTATCTAAAAGAAGTTTAAAAAGGCACCGTTCTTAAAGGAAGTTTAACAAAATTGCCAATATTATAAGAAAAAAATAGAAAAAAAAATTGGCAATATTCAGGCTGGCCTAAGTCCTATAAGTACGAAAAATAGCACGAAAAAAAATTCTCTATTTAAAATTGCGAACATATAAATTTTTAATATTTACTGTATCATTAACAAGTACTGCATTGCATTTTGCCTAAATATAGAATTATGACATTGTCAAAAGAAAATAGTACCAACCAATGAAGCAGTTGTGTGCGTGGTAGTCCTACGTGCCACATAACCCAACCAAACACCCGTGACGACACCGTTTGGGGTGATCATCTAGAACCTTCCTAGTCTGAGTTTCTCTCTCATTCAAAGTAGAAGAACTAGAATAATCTGCCACCTTCCTCTGGAACCGACACCGTTTTCTTTTCTTTTGCTATTACAAGGACCAAAACCCTAAACCCTTATTCTCAAAGATATAAAAACACATCTCCCCACCTTCCCGTATCTTCCATTTCGTCCTGATCAATCTCCCCTCCTGGCTATGGCTGCCGTGCTTCGCTCTCTCCGCCGCCGTGATGTCGCCTCCGCCACCTTCTCGGCTTATCGCTCGGTAGCACCTTCACCTCTTCCATGCCTCCTTCTTTTCATTATTTATATGATTACTTGTTGTGATGGTTGCTCCATGTTACCTGGTTTTACCGATTTGATCCATATAGGCCTTAACTATTTCTGTTTCTCATAATTCGTTTTGAACCATCTATTTGTTGATTTTCATCAGGTTTTGGCTCAAATTGTTTAGACTTTTAGATTGCTATTTTTCGTTATTCTAATTCTTTATCTAGTGTTGTCCTGGCTGTTGGATATCGATGTGTCGCTGCGAACAAACTTATGGTTAAGAAAAACATAAACAGGAATATAGCTCACCTGTCCTTATGGTGTAGATCCTTGAATTTTAATGTTCAGAAACTGTGTCATGAATGTGACTTTTATGCCAAACTTGTATACGGGTTATATAAGCAGTTATCAGTTTTGGTGGACTTCGCAGCTGCTCGATGATACTGCTTTTATCAGTTTTAATTGTGTTTTTCATGAATCATGGCCTGCTTTTCTAGCAATTCTTTAATTGCTTTATTCTACATCTAACCTGAAACCTCGTCTCCATTTTTTTTCGACTTTTGGGTACTCAAAGAAGTACTCGGGTTCTTGTTGTTGTTTTTATGCCGTTGCCCATTTTTGAGTTGTGTTATGAATAATATGTGACAACTGTAGTTTTGGTGGAAGATTTTTCTTACTTTCGCGTTTTTGTGCAGTTGACGGGAAGCGCTAAGCCAGCATATGTAGCTCACAAGTGGTCTTCTTTGGCTCGACCATTCAGGTGGGATTTGTTGTTATGGTTTTGTAATAATCCTCATCAGGTGTTGATCAAAATTACTCACTGTGATTTTTCATCTTCATTACAGTTCAAGACCTGCGGGAAATGATGTCATTGGTATTGATTTAGGTACAACCAATTCATGTGTTTCCGTCATGGAAGGAAAGGTAACAATAATTCGTGTTCACTTTTGGATTGTTTGTTCGTGTATATATGTTATTTGTGCTGACTCAAGATATATCTTTTCAGAACCCCAAAGTTATTGAGAATTCTGAGGGTGCTAGAACGACACCATCTGTGGTTGCTTTTAACCAGAAAGGGGAGCTGCTTGTTGGTACCCCAGCCAAACGTCAAGCTGTTACTAACCCGACAAACACTGTTTTTGGTACCAAGCGTTTGATCGGTAGACGCTTTGATGATCCTCAAACACAAAAGGAGATGAAAATGGTTCCGTACAAGATTGTTAAGGCTCCAAATGGTGATGCGTGGGTTGAGGCTAATGGACAACAGTACTCTCCTAGCCAAATTGGTGCTTTTGTTCTCACCAAGATGAAGGAAACTGCAGAAGCTTATCTTGGGAAGTCAGTTTCGAAGGCGGTAATTACTGTACCGGCTTATTTCAATGATGCTCAGAGGCAGGCTACAAAAGATGCTGGTAGAATTGCAGGTCTTGATGTGCAGAGAATTATCAATGAACCCACTGCTGCAGCACTTTCATATGGAATGAACAACAAGGAGGGTCTCATTGCCGTTTTTGACCTTGGAGGTGGAACGTTTGATGTATCCATCTTAGAAATTTCGAATGGCGTGTTTGAGGTATGTTGATTTGTTTCTTCTGCGTCTTTCATTCCTTCTTAACCTGTCAAAATTAATAATAGGACGAGATTGTACTAACAATATCTTCTCATTAAGGTGAAAGCAACAAATGGTGACACTTTCTTGGGAGGAGAGGATTTTGACAATGCCTTGTTGGATTTTCTGGTGAACGAATTTAAAAGAACCGAGAGTATTGACCTTTCAAAGGACAGGCTTGCACTGCAGAGGCTTCGTGAAGCTGCTGAGAAAGCTAAGATAGAGCTGTCTTCAACATCTCAAACTGAGATCAACCTGCCTTTCATTACTGCTGATGCTTCTGGTGCTAAGCATCTGAACATAACATTGACTAGATCTAAGTTTGAGGCCTTGGTAAATCACTTGATCGAAAGGACCAAGGCACCATGCAAAAGCTGTGTGAAGGATGCTAACATCTCTGTCAAGGATGTTGATGAGGTTCTTCTTGTCGGAGGGATGACTAGGGTACCCAAAGTCCAAGAGGTGGTTTCAGATATCTTTGGAAAGTCTCCTAGCAAAGGAGTAAATCCTGATGAGGCAGTTGCCATGGGGGCGGCAATCCAAGGTGGTATCCTACGTGGAGACGTTAAAGAGCTACTGCTCCTGGATGTAACTCCGCTTTCTCTGGGTATCGAGACTTTGGGTGGTATCTTTACTAGGTTGATCAATCGCAACACAACTATTCCAACTAAGAAGAGTCAGGTAATCCTTAATGCTACTAACGATTGATTAAGAAAATTCGTTCTAATTTAACATTGAAATCGTACAATACAGTCAATATATACAGTCAAGGTTGATGAAATATTGTTTAATTAAAGTTCCCCATGAAGTATTGTGTATCTACTGCAATATATACACAGTTTAGGTTTAAATAACAGGCTTTTCTACTTTGTAGTATTAATTATTGCTATGTTGTTGAATCTTTTCTGAATTGCATCATTGTTTCAGGTCTTTTCAACTGCAGCCGACAATCAAACTCAGGTAGGTATCAAGGTGCTACAAGGTGAGCGTGAAATGGCTGCAGACAACAAAACGCTTGGAGAATTTGACCTTGTTGGTATTCCTCCTGCTCCCAGAGGTCTTCCTCAGATTGAGGTCACGTTTGACATTGATGCCAATGGAATTGTTACCGTCTCTGCCAAAGACAAGTCTACTGGGAAAGAACAACAAATCACCATTCGGTCTTCTGGCGGACTTTCGGAAGATGAGATTGAAAAGATGGTCAAAGAAGCAGAATTGCACGCCCAGAAAGACCAAGAAAGAAAGGCTCTTATTGACATTAGAAATAGTGCTGACACTACCATATATAGCATTGAGAAGAGTTTAGGGGAATACAGAGAGAAGATTCCCAGTGAAGTGGCCAAAGAAATCGAGGATGCAGTTTCGGATTTGAGAAAGGCTATGTCTGGGGATAATGTTGATGAAATTAAGTCTAAGCTTGATGCTGCAAACAAAGCTGTATCCAAAATTGGGGAGCACATGTCAGGTGGTTCTAGTGGCGGTTCCTCAGCCGGTGGTTCACAGGGTGGGGACCAGGCTCCAGAGGCAGAGTATGAGGAGGTCAAGAAGTGAGGCGAGGAAGGGTTTTCTTCCCACTACATTCTGATGTATTGTTTAGATCATAAGTTAGAGAGATCAATCATCTTTTTCTCATTTAGCATATCATATAAGATCACTTATTTTTGTACTAAAGGTTGGAGTTCATTTTTTTTACCTTGAGGCCTTTCCAATATGTAGTACTGTACTTGCTATTTGAATGACGATATTCAAAGTTTTGCCTTCTCGTACTTTGCCTCCACTGACGAAGCCAAACTGTATCGGTCACTGGGGCAGATATCTAGTAACGTCTGCATCTCTACAATGCTTACTAAAATTTATTCAGAATCTGAGGTGTAATCATGATGAATGAGACAATTATTGTACCATGATAAAGGTTATATTTCCGACAATCATTCCATTTCAATTTTGTAATATCAGAGTTATGGGAGTTTTAGTAGCACTTGATCAATTAAAATGTATCGAAGTATTAGTGCTAAAAGCAATTGGAATTATGAGGGAGTACCGCTGCAGTATCACACTGACATGTTAGTATGTTGTGTGTGACTTTTCTAGCCATTTTTAGTGTGTAGAGTTAGCAAAACAATATGAACATATCATTCTCTTTACTTTCACCAATCATTACATTTTTCTATATTTTTTTTCTGTTTATACGCATTTGTGTATATTATAATTATTCATATGTATAAATGTTTCTTTCTTATTTTCAAAATTGATTGTTGTAGTACACAAATATGTTGTGTGATTTCAATATTTTACTTTACTCGTATTAAGGTGTTTATTTTATGTTTGAGACAAAATTAAGTTTTCCTCTCTAAAAATTAAATACAACATTTTATTCATTAGATGATTCTAGACTTTACTAATTAATAAAAATATTACTACCTTTTCCTAACTTGTCATGTTTTTAACTATTATATAAATCAATACTATACGAATAATGATATAAATTAGTGTATTTTAAAAAATAATTAAAGAATAGTGTAGGAAATTACCAACAACTTTTTACAAGTAGATCAGATCCCTGAAGTAGTGTAGGAAAACCAAAAACTATTGAGAGACATTCGACTATGCAAGAACAAGAGTTATGTGATCTATTATAACATTGAGATAATTACCAACAACTTTTTACAAAATAATTGGCTATAATTTATTATAAATTGCATTCTACATTTATATTTATTTTTCATTCATTTTTTTTTCCTACTTTTTCTCCACTCGGAACAAATATTGAGGAAGTTTTTACCATACTATAATTTCTAATATTTAATCACTTATTGTAGAATTGTATTTACTTTTCCACAATTAAGTAATATAAAAAAAACTAAAATAAAATCTTTAAATAACACGAGTCTCATAAATAATATAGTCTCACATGTATTTATGGTCTCACTTATATTTATATATAATCATTAAAATTTATACTTAGCTATATGGTTAAATATTAAATTTTTAATTTGTAAATATATGTAAATATCCATAAATATTAAAAAGATATTTAGATACTTCCATAAATATATATATAATACAAATACAAAACCGAATTTTATCCAGCGTGGATAGGATATGGAAGAACTATTACTCATACTCTAATCGTTCCGTTTACATCTCTACATGTGAGAGAGTACACGTTCCTCTTTAATGCTTTCTCATCCTTTATATATTTTATTATCTCTCCATCTATAAATGAAGAAGAGAGAAAAGATGTTTTATTTTCCACTGATTTACATAAATAATAATAGGTATAATTAGTCGCATAGTACCCAGTTTGGTACTGAAGTTTCTAATTGGTACCCGGTTTAAAAAAAAGTATCAATTACGTATCCAAATTAGTTTAAGTGTACTAATTGAGTCCAAACCAATAAATGTTTCGAAACGGCGTTTAGAAAGTGGTGAGGTGGTAGTGCAGAAGGGATACGTGTCAAATAATAACACATGAGTGGTTGAAATTATAATTGTACAGTGACCACGTGGTATTTACATTTAAAGGAGATTTGCCCCCATTTTCGTTGTCTTCTTCCTCCCGTATCTTCTGCCCTAATCCAGTTTTTTCTTCATCAATATCCGCACAGTAAGTGGTGCCCTAATTACGTTTGTTCTTCCACTCGTTTTCCAATTCCGCAATGTCTCGTAAAGAAGGTTGTTCGTGTTCTTCGTGGGGTTCACAACAGCATAGCGTCTCCTCCCCTGGTGGTTGGAATATGGGTTTGGGTGAAAGACCAATGTGTTATTGTGGGGAGGTAGCCATGTTGAGAGTTGCGAAAACTATTAGGAATGCTGGAAAAGAGTTTTGGGGCTGTCCCAACTTCAAGGTTTGTACATTGATTTTAATTTCTTTTTCATTCATTCTGCAGTGTTGATTTCATTCAACAAATCTTCACACAAAAAAACCCTAACATCAGAACCCTAATAACATAATCAGACAAAAACACAATACCAACCTTTCATTATCAATGGCCAACAAGTAGCTCTCAAGTCTCCACTTCAGTGTTCCAAATCCGCCTTCAATTTTTCCACCACCTCGCGAACAATCGTGCACCACTTCGTCTCCCCTGCCTCAACTTTCCCCAATTTCACGTTTTTATCACAACCTTCTGTCACTTCTTTTTAACTTCTCGCCCCTAATTTTTATTTTCGTTCTTTTCTTTTTTTATTTTTTCATTACAAAACATGTTTAATATTCTTTCCCACATTTCCACGTTAATAAAAATTAATCACCACGTGTTCCAAATTTAATTCAGAGACCAACCACTATCAGTCAACGTTAACCTTTCTAACGGCGTCAACTGAAATGGACTCAATTGGTGCACTTAAACTAATTTGGGTACGTAATTGAGACTTTTTTTAAACCGGGTACCAATTAGAAACTTCAGTAACAAACTGGGTACTATGGGACTAATTATACCATAATAATAATATTAATAATCACTACAATATAATAAAATTTAATTTAAAAGATAATATGGCCAAGTTCTGACCTTATTTTATATGAAAAAAAAATTTATATAAGGGTGATATTATTTTGACATCTTTAAATCAAAAATATCCATTTCACAATTTAAAATAATAATATTTATTTTATTTTTAACATAAAATCTTAAAAAATACTCAGTCACTTTTAAGAAAATATTCTTATTTTACAACGTTTTTTGAAATAAATTAAGTTTTTAAGGTAAAAACTTAAGGTAAATATATCAATTTTGGCGTGCATTTTAAAAATATAAGTAGGAATGAAAAATAATTTTATCTTTGCCAATATTATTTAAATCTATTTGTTTTTAGTTATGATGAAATTTTTTTTGCATTAATTGAATATTAGTACGTGTAATAACATCTACTTTTATTATTGGATATAAGGATGAGAATTAATATATACATATTTATATACGTTTGCTTTAAATGAAAAGTAAAATAAGAATTATAATATGCTAATCTATCCTTGCTCTTTCTCTTTTAAATTTTAAACATGTAATTCAAAAGAAAATATTTGGTTTTCTAGGTTTGATAGATCAATTGCATTTCACACTTTATTTTCTTTTTCACAGTGCTAAATTGATTTGGTTTGTCAAATGCGTAAATACATATTTACAAGAAAAAAAAAGGAGGGGTAACTTGTTATTTTGCCCAACGCCAGTGATTTTTGTTTTTCTCTTATTTTCTTTTAAATGTGTCTATTTTTTATAAATTAGAAAATGAGACTTCAAATAAATAATATTTGGTATGGTTATTGATTTAGCCTCACAAATTTTTTATTTTGTTCAATTTGGTGCCTGAATTTTTTGAAAATTTAATCCGATATCCTTATATTTTATAGTGGATCATTTTAGTACCTTTCCGTTATAGTTCTGTTAATGTTATCTATAGATTGGTGAGCTGTTACTGTGCATCAAATTAAACAACAATATCATACTGAATACATTTATACACTTGTCAAGGAAACATAAATAAAAAGACTAAAATGATGTTAACTACACCCAAGAAACAGACAGACTCAATTAATAACTTCATCCACCTTTCTGTTGCATAGTAACAACTCACTACTATGCAAACGACATTAACTAAGATATAATTGAACTACTTCAAAAAATAAGGGTGCCAAGTTGAACTTTCCAAAAACTTTGAGATCAAATTTAACCTTTTAAAAATTTGAAGACAAAATTTAACCCACTCAACAACAAATTGAGGGAATAATCAATAATTATATCATAATATTTTTTATTACACTCACTCAAACACACTTAATTTTTGTTTTAATCTCAATTAAAGTTGTAATTTCACATGATATACATGTAACTAGAGAAAATCTCTTAGATGACTTTCTTCTTTCAACTCTATTTACACCGTCCCTTTTAATTAGTTTTTTAAAAATTCAGCTTACTGTTCTAAATTGACAATGGTTCAAAAACTCTATATTATAATTAAAATGATTCATTATAAATATACAACGTGTATTTTATATATTGAAAAAAGTTTTCTATTACAAAATTAAAATATAAAATAATTTATATTATCTTTATTTATCTATTATGAGTACACATGAATTCTGGTTTAATTTTGAAAAGAAAAATAAAACTAGGTAGAGGACGAGTGTAAGACATTGCATTTCCTAATAAAATGTATTGTAATTAAATAAATACAGTTATATTCTCTACATACTTTTCAAATATTAATATTTTATATTTTTGCAAACAAATTCCATAAAAATAAAAGGAGTATTTCGAAATAAAGAAATAAATATTAAGAGTCCGACATGACAGAAAGTCTATACTTCAATATTGTTAGCTTTGCTGGCAGAGAAGCGAGTGTGAGTGTGAGAGGTTTAAGAATCGAAGCGGAACCTAACCCTAACCTAAAACCCCGAACGACGCCGTCTTCCGCCGCAAAACCAATGGGTAGTAGCAGTAAGAAGAGGAGCTCCGTTGCCGAGGAACAAACCCTCGCCACCGACGATTCTCCCAAACCGCTCAACAAGAAATCCAAGAGCACTGCCGTCTCCGGTGATGGCCAGCAAGAAACTTCAGTCATGCCAATGGAGAGGAAGAAGAAGCGCAAAGCCTTGGACAAAGAGCGGCACCGTACGTCATCACAACCGCAACCCAAGCTGGTAGCGTCTGAATCCAAACCAGTTCCTAGTACCGCCGGCGGCGCTCTCCCTGAGTTTCACATTGGTGTATTCAAGGACCTCGCGGCGGCGTCCGAGGCGGCGAGGGAAGCCGCTGCAAAGCAAATGGTGACGGAGTTGAAGGCGGTTCAGAGCGCCTATGATGCGCGTGAGGAGAAGGAGAATGGCGAGGGTGGATTCAAGTTGGAAGCGGAGAAAGACGATGGATTGGATAACTGTGCTCCATCTGTGAGATACGCTGTTCGTAGGCTCATTCGCGGTGTTTCTTCGTCCAGAGAGGTTTGTGGTATTGTGTAATATTGCTCTTTTTTGGGTATTGGAGTGTTGGAACTAGCTTTCTTTTATTTAAAATGTTCGAATATGCTTTATGTTTTCATGATTTATTTGGTACCCGATTTTGTCATGTTTTCTTCCCTTGAGGTGGTAAACGTTCTGTTAAACTGGTTCGAAGAAGACTATGTTTTAAACTTTTAAATGAAAGAAGCATGGATGGATATTCACGCTTTTTATGTTTGAAATGCCGTTTATATGATGTTAGCATGGATCATAAAGCATTTTGTTGCAACTTTTATTTAGAAAGAGATCTCACGATATTTGATAATCGTCTCTCTCTCTCTCTCTCTGAATTGTGCCAGGAAAATGTTGCTGATCACGTTTAATTTTTATCTTGATGTTGATTGTATAGGTTTTTGCTGGAATAAGTAAATTCTGTTCGTTTACGCTGGAAGTTGCTTGCTGATCTTTTGCTAAAATAACACTTTTATTTCCTTTTCAGTGTGCGCGACAAGGCTTTGCATTAGGCTTAACTGTTTTAGCTGGAACTGTTCATAACATTAAGATTGAATCATTCCTTAAACTTGTAGTCAATTTGCTGGAAGTAACTTCATCAATGAAGGGTCAGGTAAGAAATCAGTGGCTTGGTTATTTTGTTTTAGATCGTTAGTTAGCATGATAAGTGCTATATTTGCATACTCCTTGTGAAATTTCAGGAAGCAAAAGATTGTCTATTGGGGCGCTTATTTGCTTATGGAGCTCTGGCACGATCAGGAAGACTTACAATGGAGTGGAATATAGATAAAAACACTCCTTGCATAAGAGAATTTATCACTGTACTTATCTCTCTTGCAAATAAAAAGCGATACTTGCAAGAGCCTGCTGTTTTGATAATATTGGACGTGGTTGACAAGGTTTGTAAATAAAAATCTTGAGAGTTTTGCCTATAAAATGAATATGTTTTTGATTGACTCGGGTTTCAATTAGTCCTGACATGATCATTCTTTACTTACATTCAACAAAAAGATTTTTCCATCCACCCATATACATGTGTAAAACTATGTGTGGGAGAGATTTTCTATAGCCATTGCCTGTTTCCTAGTAAGTATAGCTGTAATAATGTGAAAGTAGCCTTTTGACTTATGGGATATTTTGATGCATTCTAGGACTAAATTGCTTGCGCATTTTATGTCATATTCTTGGATCTTGTGTGTGATATTCTGCAATTTCTTCTGGGTCTCAGGCTATTATTATTCTCCTTTTGATGCTATTATATGATTCACAAACATTTCTACTCTTAGCATATCCTTGTATGCGTACATGCAACTGCATAGGTCCTCATAGGCACGTGCAAAACCACTTGCGTTGTTGGAAGTGTCTATGCTACAATTAGATCATTTTCTGATCGGGTCATCTGCTGAACCTTGAAATTCTCTCATGGGTCATTTTTTATGCAGTGTTTTATTTGACTAATTGCCACAGCACTTGCGTGTTATTCTGAAACTCACTTTACACTGCTACAGGCTATTGCTTATTACTTACTTTATTATTGTAGTTGCCCGTTGAAGCCGTGGTGAATCATGTTCTTGAAGCTCCAGGGCTACATGAGTGGTTTGAAGCTGCTATAGAAGTAGGAAATCCTGATGCTTTGTTCCTTGCTTTAAAAGTTAGAGAGAAGATTTGTATTGACAGCTCCTTGTTTGGCAAATTATTGCCAAATCCATTCAACTCTAGCGAGCTTTTCTCTGCTGATCACCTGTCCTCCCTAAGTAATTGCTTGAAGGTAGATTATATAAATTCACTAATGTGTGGCCGATACTGTTCTGGATGAAGTAATAGAAAGAATTTCTAACTTATTTTCCGAATTTGGCAGGAATCAACATTTTGTCAACCTCGGGTTCATAGTGTCTGGCCAGTTTTGATAAATATTCTTTTACCTAATACTATTTTGCAAATAGAAGATGCAGCATCAGCTTCAAATTCATTGAAGAAACACAAAAAGAGCCGAAAATCTAGCTCTTCTGATGAAGAGATTGCGAGGAATCTTCGGTCTTTTTGTGAAATAATTATTGAAGGATCCCTTCTCATGTCATCTCATGACCGGAAGCACTTAGCCTTTGATGTTCTCTTTCTTCTGCTCCAAAAGCTGCCTGCGTCTTTACTTCCAGTTGTTCTGTCTTATAAAGTTGTTCAGTGCATGGTAGACGCACTGTCTGCAAAGAACACATGGCTGTTTAAAGTAGCTCAGCATTTTCTTAAACAGTTGTCAGATTGGGTGGGGGATGACGATGTCAGAAGAGTTGCTGTTATAGTGGCTATTCAGAAGCACAGCAGTGGAAAATTTGACCGTGCAACAAGAACTAAACATGTTAAAGATTTTATGTCACAGTTCAAAACTGAACCTGGTTGCATGCTCTTTGTTCAGAACTTAATTAACCTGTTTGTGGATGAAGGTAATGCTGTGGAGGAACCTTCAGATCAGAGTCAAACCACAGATGAAAATTCTGAAATAGGATCTATTGAGGATAAGGATTCTCCCAGGTCCAATGGGAATTCTGAATTTTTGAAGAGTTGGGTTATAGAATCCCTTCCAAGTATTTTAAAATTCTTGAAGCTAGATGATGAAGAGAAGTTCCGAGTACAGAAAGAAATCATGAAGTTTCTGGCTGTTCAGGGTCTATTCACCGCCTCTCTTGGTTCTGAGGTAACGTCATTTGAGTTACAGGAGAAATTCAGATGGCCAAAATCCCCCACATCGAATTCTCTCTGCAAGATGTGTATAGACCAGCTACAATTGTTATTAGCAAATGCTCAGAAAGGGGAGGGTTCTCGTCCTTTGGCTAATAGCACTGAGCCAAATGATCTTGGTTCATACTTCATGAAATTCTTTGGCACCTTCTGCAACATTCCTTCTGTTTCCCTCTTCCGGTCTTTAGATGATGCAGATCAAAAGGCAGTAAAAAGTTTGCAGGCAGTGGAAGCAAGATTGTCCAGAGAGGTAATGAATCTTGTGACCTATTGATGCTTAGACGATGTAATTTTTCTTCACTATGATGAAAGCTAGGTAGTTCCATTTGCTAGGGAGTATTGTCCCATGTGTAAGAATCCACGAAATCTTCAAGTTGAATAGGAGGGTGGTTTGTTGTAAGTTGTTTTTCCTTGTGTATGTCCCCCTACCATCCCTGTATTTTGGGCTTGTATGATTGTTTTAGAATATCTAAGGCATTATTCTTAGATTTTTTTTTTTATACTTGTATGATTGTTTCCCAAGATCTGGTATATTTAGCTTCTTAGTGTCTCTGGGCAGATTAGCACAAAGTGTAGTTTGTTGTGTTTATTGTTAGTAAGTTAGGAATATGAAAGATAGAAGTGCTAATATATTCCTTGCAATTTACATGGTGAGGATGAAAAAATTGTTGAATCTGTTCAACAAAACGGAAATAGGAAAAATAAGTGGGTGATGATGGTACACCGTAGATATTGTGGTAATTTTTATGTGGCATTTGCACACACACACACACACACACACACACACACATATATATATATATATATATATATATATATATATATATATATATTTTTGTGTAATCTTTGACCTCCATATGTATTATGTTTGATAGTCTGATTATCTTGTTATTCTCCAAATCAAGAAAGTATTGCTTATCATTATGTTTTGAATATATTAAATGCGTTTACGTTTCCAATTTGTACTGTAGTTATGAAGTATTAGGAGGATGAATACAAGCATGTTGTACTGTCTGTGCTTCAGTATTTTTACGATGAAATAATTTTTGTATATATATATATTAATTATATTCTTCCCTTTTATATTGTGGTAATGGTAATCAGGAACGGAGCCATGATTGTAACACTGATGCTAATAAATTACATGCACTGAGATACTTGCTCATCCAGCTACTTCTGCAAGTACTTCTTTGTCCAGGGGAGTACGCTGAAGCTGCATCTGAACTCGTTATTTGTTGTAAGAAGGCATTTTCTGGTTCTGATCTTCCTGAGTCCTCTGGAGAAGAAGATGTGGAGGTTGATGATGCTCCCGAACTGATGGATGTTCTTGTAGATACATTACTCTCTCTGCTTCCACAATCATCAGCTCCTATGCGATCTTCCATAGAACAGGTTATGATGAAATATGTTGTGTTTATCTTTTACAACTTTCATTGAAATGATTACGAAACAAAGAAAATTATCTTTTACAACTTCACAATTGTACATTCAGTATATCAGAATAACAAGACTATATGCAGAAAGTGTAAATTTCATGTTTGGGGATCAATGATTCTTGATTTTGTTTTTTATTGGACAGTTCAGATGTTAAGACATTCCATTAAAAATGGAAAGTATGTGGTCAAACTTCTCCCCAATTTTAACACCTTGTAAAAAAATCCCTTCCAATTTATCTTAACATAATCAGCTGCTACAGTGAAACGAGTCATTACTTCTCCAACTGGCATGTCTTATTTATTTTTTATTTTGTTGAGTTTAAATGAAATGTTACTAGATTTCTATGGTTGGAAGTAATTCTTTATATGGGCTTTATGGATCCTGCATGACACTGTAGTTGTACTGGTTTCATGGAGGCATGGTATGTTTAAAGCACCTATTCCATTTTAAGGGCGGGTGGAATACTGTTGTATTCTACTAGGAGCCAAAACCAGAATGCCCCATTCCCAACTCATTTCTTGAATTTTAGACACCGTCTTGATTTGTGGGTGATTGATGTAGCTTCCTCTAGATTTCTTTGTTTTTTTCCTTACACTATGCAACAACTATCATATCTAAAACCAGCATTTGCAAGCCTCGACGAATTTTTTCACCTTGTTTATGCGAGTTATGATTCTTGAACTGTCTGTTGATTGAGATCTTGAATCGATGATATGGACATGCTAGCCAGTATAATGAATGCAATCTTGGTTGGGGTATGAGTTTCGAACATGTTATGTAGATTTGTTTTAGATGGATTGACAATTGTGCAGTGTACGTAAGAGATTTGTTGGAAGAAAATGTCATGTCTTAGTAGGGCTGGACTTGTAATTTAAATTTGACCTAGATATCATGTCTTATCTACTTTTTTTCATTTTATCTAACACGGCTCTCTATGTGTAGGTATTTAAATATTTTTGTGGTGATATCACTGATGATGGACTGATGCGAATGTTGCGAGTCATTAAGAAACAGCTAAAGCCTGCTAGACATCCAGATACAGCGAGTGTCTCAGATGATGATGAGGATGATGACGACTTTATCAATATTGAAGATGAAATTGACCAAGCTGAGACAGGTGAAACAGGTGAGAGTGATGGGCAGACAGATGACTCTGAGTCAGTAGTTGAGGTGGAGGAGGCTGATCATGGCCATTCTGAAGCTTCTGATGATTCTGATAGTGGGATGGATGATGATGCTATGTTCAGGATTGATACATATCTTGCCCAGATATTCAAAGAAAAGAAAAATCATGCTGGAGGTGAAACTGCCCATTCCCAGCTTGTGTTGTTCAAACTTCGAATCCTTTCATTGTTGGAAATTTTCCTTCATGAAAATCCAGGTAAGAATACATTGCTTATAGTATTTATCGCTGGGTTAGCTTTATTCTTAGAGCACTACTATTCTCATGTTAGCTTTGTGGAGGTTCAATAGTTTCTGATTTATTGCAATACTAACGTGGTATTGACATGATTTTCTGACAAGCTTTTAACGTTTCCTTCGTCTAGTGTATTGCTCAATTGCTCATGGTGTTTTGCTACTCCTACAGGTAAGCCTCAGGTTCTTATGGTCTACTCAAATTTGGCTCAGGCTTTTGTTAACCCTCACACAGCAGAAGTTAGTGAGCAGCTTGGACAGCGTATATGGGGAATATTACAAAAGCAAATATTTAAAGCAAAGGATTATCCGAGAGGTGATGGTGTCCATTTATCCACTCTTGAATCTCTGTTGGAAAAAAGTCTAAAACTAGCTTCAAAACCGTTTAAAAGACAGAAGTCAAAGCAATCAGCTGCCTTGAACAGACAAAAAATGGTTTCGTCTCTTGCCCAAACCTCGACCTTCTGGATTTTGAAAATTATTGATTCAAGAAATTTCTCTCAGTCTGAATTGGAGAAGATTATTCAAATTTTCCGCGACGTATTAGTGGGGTATTTTGAAAATAAGAAATCTCAAATCAAATCTGGGTTTTTGAAAGAAATATTTCGAAGACGACCATGGATTGGACATGCTGTATTTGGCTTTATTTTGGAGAGGTGTGGAAGTGCCAAGTCAGATTTTCGACGAGTGGAGGCTCTTGATTTGGTAATGGAAATAATGAAGTCGCTGACGTCAGGCAACAGTGATGAACAGAATGCATCGAAAAAGATTCTTAAAAACAGTTTGGATAAACTTTCTCATTTAATGAAAGAATTAGCAACTAATTTGCCAAGTAAAGCGGCAAGGCGGAGCGAGGTACAAAAGTTTTATGTCAAGGCTTTGGAGATCCTGTCTAAGCTTAACCTCACCAAGCATTATTTTAAAGCTTTGGCACCTGATACCGAAGCTGCCCTTGCGGCTCAACTTGGTGACCAATTCATTACTTTGAAGAAGCTGGAAAAATAAAACATCACAATTTAGATTGCTGTGTTACCACACTCCACAGAAGAAGAAAAAACAAGGAAAAGACAGTGCCGTTCAGGAGATACTTAATTCATTCTGCTCGACTTGTATGGTGAAGACGGTGCTACGAATACCCTTGAGGTGTTTGCAGTGAGAATTTTTGGTAGAACTTTTAGTTAAAAAGATGTTATTTTTTTTATAATTGTTGGTCTTTTGGACATTATACTATTGATTTTGTAAACTTTATGATCTGGTGAAAGAGTTATCGTTTTAAATTTTATTGTCTCTCTCGAGCATTAAATTCAAAGGAAGTTTTGTCCTCCCAAGTTCGTTGAAGTGTGTTTGTTCTGCATTGAGTAATTTTTTCGTTAAGAATTTGGCATCAATTAATCTCCTTTTTTCCTTACTATTATTATTATTATTACCTTACCTAGGGCGGTGGTACTAGATTTCTAATTCTCTGGGTCCTTCCATCGCAGACACAAATTATACGGCTTAGTCGTTGTGATATCATCCCATTTCAGTTTAAATTATTCAATTAGTTTCCATCCCAGTTTTTTATAAATGTTCCTTGGGTGATTAAGCGATCAAGCATGTTGTGCTTGTCACATTAAATACAAAAAACGAGTTATCCCAAAATTCCTTTAGACCAATTTACGAAAATTTAAAAAGCACAATACACAAAAATAAAGCCTTTTTTTTCAAAAGAGGTTGTTCCATTCTATTTACTGTTGTAATGTGTACAAGGTAAACTCAAAAAACACTAATTCTCTCGGATCTCTATTCCTAATTTTTAACGATTCTATCCTAGAATTTTCACCACACTTAAGCCTACTTTCTGGCCTACAGATTGTCTTGACGATTACTGGGGTTTCGAAATCATTTGTACAACTATGACACCACAAATCCTGGGGCAAGTGGTCGGCGCCACAATCCAACCGTTACCAAAACGAACCAACAAACAACAGTCACAATCCCTGAAAATAAAGATAATCACAAATTTAGCCTAACATTCCATAACTTGAGAAAATAACACAACATGGAATAAAGCGAGCCCTCAGAGGAAGCAAATAAAGCAACCATTTTCTTTATCCGCCTACCCCACAAGATCAGTTTGATCATAAGTTCCAAAATCACAAGGAGTGGACTGCTACAAATGCCCATTGTCTGCTTCAGAATCGCTCCCCGAGGAACTCCCTGAATCCGAATCTGTAATAACACCATCAAACATTAGCATTTTTTCTTCGAAGAAATACTTTCAAATGCAAACCAAATGCTATATTGAGAACAAGTGAATACCACTTGACGATGACGAATCACTGCTTGAACTGCCAGAGCTACTAGAACTACTACTTGCATGCCCTCCAGCAACATCTTTATCTTTCTCAATCTCCACAGGGGGAAACATACTCATTGGCATCTCGTCTCCAATGTCAATATCCTCATCCCCAGCTTCTACTTTCTTCGGCTTCTTCACCTCAACTGCACCCCCATCAACCTTCTCGCTAGCAGCCAATTCCTGTCATTTGAATGGTATAAAAATCAACAGAGTTAATATCCCGTTCAACCCTATCGTCAATGCTAGGCAATTACGCAAACCCATTAAGCAAAAATTAGGTAGATAATTTACCCCATTCCCTCTGCTAGACTGCTCATTGTTGTTGTTAATATTTCCCATCAATGCCTGCCTCTTAATCTTGCTAACCATCTTCTTATAATTAGTCACTAACCGATCAAGTTCCCAGAGGGTCTCTGTGTCAACAGCCTCAATATCTAGCTCGATCTCATCCCCATCCTGCTTCAAATGCCCGTTCCTCCTCCTTATGATCTGCACCACCTGTTCCATTTTCTCCGCTGGCAAACTCTGCAACCCTAACCCCAATTTGTGTTTCTCCTCCAGACTCATCTCTCTCTTGTTGGGATCCTTAGCCTTCGGCTTCGGTTGTTTCAAAGGCTTCACAGGAGGGGCTCGCATTGGAGATGGCGTGCGCACAGGAGACTGCACCAATGGAGGGTTTGATGAACTTGCAGGGGGTTGGGGAGGCTCTTGTTGCAATTTCGGAGGAGGAATAGGATTCTCCTTCTTTTTCACCCTTTCCGGCTCAACGTGGCTCCAAGAACTAGCCTGCAATTCCTCGTCGTAATCTTGATCTTGTCTAATCCAACCTTCAGATTTGTCGCGCATCGGCCGATACAGCTCCTCGAACCTTGCCAGAAGCTGCTCCGCCATGGCGTATACATCATGACCCTTGGGGTTATAAGTCAGTGCATTGTTGAATGTTAACCTCACATCAGAAGCGAAATCCGCAGGCGTGGAGTACACGTTCTTAGAGAGATTCGACTTCACAGTACCAAGATCCATAGGTTGCTTAATTATATCATAGTAATCGTGGAGACCCATTCCGACAACATCAACAGGAACATTGAAGATCCACCCATGTTTGTGTTTCATCAGCTTCTGCAAAATCTGCGAGCAAACCTTCATTGAGTTCCCAACTTCCGAATGCGACCGTTTCAATTCCTTCACGGAATTCAACGGTAAGGGTCGTTTGTTGCCGGAAACCTTTTTGCTTGACGGTTTCTTCGGGTGACCGTTGGAGCTCTGCCCGGGCTGTAACTCGCCGGATTCGATTCGATTTCTGCACTTACGAACCTGTTCAAGCTCCGACACAAGGCGATTTTTTATGTCGTTGAGCTCCTTCTTTGTGCACGTAGAGATGCTGAAGCACACGTATTGAGAGTGACTTACGCCAGCGTCGTTCGATCTCCTGTTGATAGAGGAAGCATCGTCGGACGCCGATTGGGTCCTTTTGCTATTCGCTAATTTAGGATTGGAATTAGGGTTAGGGTTAGAGAAAGGTACTTTTCCCATGAATCCAGCTCCACCGCCTCTATGCTGTGGCCAATTCGGTTCGTTCCGGTTAGCAAGGACGGCGGAAGCCATAGAGGTGCGAAATCACGGCCGTCCGGTGAGATTCCACCGTCTCTCCGGCGTGAACTCTCCAATGCGGGTCGAACAACGCATAGGTCAGCGGTGAACTGGAAATCACGCGCGAACTGTACCCTCACGCGCTCTCGGAAACCCTTACGCGCCGCCGGCGGAGAGACCGATTTGAAAGAGAAGGCCGGAAAACTTTAGACGTAGCGTTTAGGGTTTGTAGCTCGGGTTACCCTAATCTGTGCGAGGAATGAAAGGGGCAAGAGCCGCTTCTTAAAGGCAATGAGATCTGCCCGTGGGTGCTTCGGGAAGCTCCATCTACCGTTGATTCATTCTTGATTCATGATCTAACGGATGGCGTCGTTTTCTCAGCTGTCCCGAAAGCTGACCGCAAGATCTGGCACGGAGGGTGATGATTTCTTGATTCTTCCACGTGTTGCATTCTGGACCGGTAGATGGAGGAGGCCCGTGTTTTGATTTGGATTTGAGTTTGAAGTGCATTTGAGGTGAATGTGTTGTGCATTTAGGGTTTGACAGTGGATGGGGTCCACATTGATGACGTGGATAGAAGCCAAACTGGCGTTTCCAGCGTGTGGGAGGGAAGTTACGCGCAGCGCGTGGTTACAAGGAAAACGCGTGTCAGCATGAAGGGTAGTATAGTAAATAACGTGTAGTTTGGAAGTAGACCGGTTCTTTGATTCTTATGTTTTCACCTAATTATAATATCACCCACATTGGCGCCTTTTATTATTTTCTGAACCATCATTTTTTTCTGACGCAAATTAAATTTAATCAACTCACTTATCAATTTATAACCTGTCAAATCTGAAAATGCATTGTAGAATTTAGTATCTCCTTTATTTATTTAAGAAAATATTAAGAATTTCATATCATTTTTAAAATTACCTCCAAAAACTAGGTTTTTAAAGACTAAACTATTAATTTAATATCAATTATTTTAGTTAAGTATAGGGATGGTTTAGCAACCTGGCTAAAAGAACTGGAAAAGGGATTTTGTTGAAGTGATAATAAATCCAGTTGCCACTTTTTGTCCTTTTGTAAGACGTGTACAAGAATTTTAACATTTCAAGTTTTTTATATAATTAAATTTATGTAAACAAATATTTAAGCGTGTAGATTTTATTAATTCACTGTGAATAATTATTTAAACATATAAAATATATTTGAAATGAACAAGTTAAATTGTTATATAATGCTACATTTAATTGAAGATGGTTGTCTCTATAGATAGGGAAAAAAATGTAACTAAAATATTAATGCTGTGACATATTAAAAAGGGAATAAAGTGACTAGTAGATTAGTGGTTCTCAAACCGTTTAACAAGTTATTTGAGATGAATTTAAAAATTTGTTCAATGAAATCAATATTGTGACATATAAAAAATAATTGCAAAAAAATATTCAAACATATTAGAATTTAGCTTAGCAAAATTCAGATCAGTAAAAATTGGATTTTACTATAAACTTTCGATTATTGTTTAAATTATTTTAATACTTACAATTTTTATTTAATTTGATTCGTATAATAATATATTTGATATGAGTATTCATGGATCTTTTATTTTTTATATCAAACTCAATTCAATTCGAATGGGTAAGTCACTATTAAGTGAATTTGATTAAATTCAATCAACATTTCAAAAATCTTCTATTAATTAAAAAATATAATGTTCAAGTGTAAGTATAATTAAAAAAATAATATAATAGTTACAAAAAGAAATTAAAGACATAAACTAAGTCAAACTATAATTAGTTTAATCAAATTGATTTAGAACGTAAAAAGGTAAAATTATAATACAAATTGTTCATTGGTCATTATAAAAAACATTTTGGATTAGATATTAGATTAATCATCTGTCCTATATAAAATTGGTTAGTTTTCTTGAATTGTGTTTACTCAATCATAAATTAGGTTACATTGGTTGATTTGAATTATCGAGTAATCTCACCTTATAAATATCTCTAATATTATCTTGATTAATAATTATTTAGTTGATAAATTGATATAATTGAATTATAGTTTGTATTGAACAATAATAGTGAAATTAGATATCAAGATTCCCCTAGTTTTTAGATCACTTAGGCAAAAAAATTAATTGTAAAAAACTTATTAGATAAACATAACGAAATAGAGCGTTTGTGTGCTATCATGAGTGGATAAATTCAAATATCAAGTCAACAGGTAGTTTTCAGTAGCAGAATTCTAAATTTTGTATTTTGTTAGTAAAAGTTTGCTTTTATATTTTTACATATTATATATATATATATATATATATATTTATTTATTTATTTATTTATTTTCGACAAGTATGTTATAAACTTAATCAAATATTATAATATATTCATCAACATGAACCACGTATATTTTATGTTTATAAAAACAGATAAACAATATCACTCTATTTTATCTTATTCTGTATATTATTATATATTCATCAATGCACATCCTTAAAACTTATCCCTTTTGGGTTATCTATATTAGTAAAAAAAAAATGTATCAAAATATTTATAGCATTAAATGCTTTGTGGTTTTGAAATTCAATAGTGTTGAGATTAGTAGTTGGAAGCCATTTGGTATTAGAAAAGCAAAGGGGCTCATGCATGCCTCTCTTACTTCATTCCTCCACACATTCTAACTTAATTTCCTAACATTTGTTGCATCCTTAGATTTTTGTGTTAATTACTTTGTCCTTCTTATTTTGTTATGTTTTTTTGAATCATTTTTATTTAATTTTAATCAAATAATTATAAACTTTTCTATTTTTGAGTCTATTTGTTATTTCATAAATTGTTGTGAATATTAAAATTATAATATATAAAAGATAATAAATATGTTATTGAAATTAAAAAGACAGAAAAAAGAAGAAGAAGAGTTTTCCGAATTGAAATAATTTAAAAAATAATCACATGCCCATCCGCAACTATAAAAAAAGAACGAAACATTTTATTTTCAAAATTCATAAATTTCAAGATTTATTTTTTAATCCCATATTTTAAAATAACAGTAGGTTAAAATACCATTTATTTTTTTTAAAATATATTTATGTATTTTGTAAAATTTTTAAAATATTTCTTAACAAATTTCATATTATTTTGTTTTTTTTTAATTTAAATATATATTTTAAATTCATGTTGTTGGTACTAAAAATTGATATAAAATTAAATTTGATCACGATTTTAACATTTTAATTTCACAGTTATTTTATTTAAATGTATAATTAAATTGTGTATGAGACTGTTATTTAGAATATATATATATATATATATATATATATATATATATATAAACGTTAGTATATATATATATATATTTATATTTTAAAAAAAAAAAAAAAATAAAATAAAAAATATATTTAACATTTTACATGTATGCATTTTACTCTGTGCATATTTAAAGAACACGAATAAATACAGTTATACAATTATATGATTTCAAACAATTAAGGTGCAACTACATAAATATGTACTACAGTACTTTTAATAATAATTACAGTAAGTCAAGAAACTTGGAGAAATACAAAGTGACACATTATATCTATTATATAATTTTATAGATAAATTAAATAAATATTTTTTAAATAAGTGCATGCTAGACATTTATAAAAAAATTATTAAAATGTTGAATGAATATTTTGAATACTATATTTTTTATGGATATTTTTTTATCTTTATCTGGTATTGAATGTGAAAGATAGAAAATTTATCTATAATCCTTTTCGTGAGAAAGTTACAAAAAACTTTGTTCATAAAAAAAATGTAAGATAATATGAAAAAAAAAAACTTAGGAATTTTAATCACATTTAAATAATTAATCATGCTTTCATAAAAAAAAAAAAGAATACAAAATTAATAGAAAAATCTATATAACTATCCACTATAAGATGTGCAGGCTCGTATCACACTGCATAAGCACTTATTAAAATCATTATAGAAGCACGATATCTAAAATTTCACAGTAAAACATGTCTTTATCATCATATAAATTGTTTATCATTATATCTATAAATATACATGTATAACATTCGTAACTATGATGTAAAATGCTGATTCATGCGAAACGCTTGACTAAATTTAAGGTAGAAACACATGTATTTATTATTTTCATGTTTTAATATTAATAGTAATAATAATATTAATATTAAATTAATAATTGTTAAGTTTGAGATTAGTTCACCTATACATATAACTGACTAATTGTCAAATAATTTTTCAGTGTCATATATATTAATTATCCTTCTGTGATTTTATAGAAAATTAATTAGTTTTGTAGTGTTCATTTAATTATTATTATTATTATTATTTAACTTCCAGATATGGACTTCTTCCAATTATTTTTCACTAACAAAAAATTGTTAATCGAGTTCAGTGTTAGAAGATAAATTAGTAATATTTCACATTTTAATTTTTAATTAAATTATTTTTCATCACTTGAATTATTCGTATAGTACTGTGAGATTTTCATGGGTTGGTCCTTCTCGTCCTTCTACACTTTTTTTTTTCTTGCTTTTTGCGTCAATTTTGGTTTACTCTTGCGTCATTTATTTTTGTTTGGTTTCGCATTTGGAATGTGTGATCAACATTTTCTGTATTTAGCATTTATTGTTATGATTTTTCATATCTTCTTGATTTTTCTTATTTTAATCTCAAATATCCATGACTGATTTTTTTTTATTTAAATGTAAAATCAAAAACTTTTTTCCTAGCCATTTTTTAGTGATATTTTTTTATTTCATCAACTAGTCATTTTTCTATTAGTATCACCATGAAATATAAATTATATACTTACCTTTCAGTTAAAATTGAGAAATAGCAATTTATTTTAGCGTAAGTGTTACATTAAAGTGCTTCTTGTACTACATTTTTAAAATGTATATTGAATCAATATTAATTTTACAAGAAAATATATAATTAATTTTGATTAACTTTATAAGATCTGAAATTTTAGTTGAGATCATTTCTAAATAGATAGAATGAAAAAATTATATAGATCGTAGACGTTTATTATTTATCTCTTCTACATTTTATTTCTTTAACTTTTGGGTTTTCTATTACGTTTGATAATAATGTGAATACTGTGGTAATGTCAAATTATAATCCTTGAGAAAAAAAAAGTAAGGAGGTGGATCAAGTTAAAATCATCATATTCTTTTTATTTAGGTAAGTAGTTCATTCTTTTATAAGGATTTAATCTTTCTTTTTTTCAATTTAAAGTGTTTTGTAAATGAGAGATATTATTGGTGTAAGATTTAATATATAGAACTTACCATAAGTTTATATGAGTTTCTATATGATTGTTAATATGTTAATTTGTAGTATTTATATATATATATATATATATATATATATATATTTTTTTTTTTTTCGGTTGTTTAATTTGGTATATGTTGATTTAATTTAATGAATGAACATTTTGCAAGTTTAAAATTTATAGTATCCATTTCTTAATTGGGATATAACTGGGGCCACCTTAACTATTGTCCATTGCTATCCAAAACCCACACTATTATTACACTCTAAAACGTGCATTACACTCTCAAACACTTATACATGTGATATCCAAGTACCATAAATATATCATGTTCTTCCAAATAATAATGAATTAAAAAGCTAATAAGTTGTTAAAGTGAGACTAATTCAGAAATTAATCAGAAGACAAAGAAATTGTGAAAAATAATTCTACGTACAAAAGTCTTTTCTAGTACTATTGTTTATAATGACAAAAGCGGTTTCTTAAAACTGTATGAATGTATTTGTTACTTAATAATTATATTTAATATGTTACTTTAGAAGTATGACGGTGCCATCATTAATGATTAAAATAGTATAAAATATCAACGACGCCCTGAATCTATGGATGAATCTCAACAGAAAAATGGTCAAACACGATTCCATGTGATATTGTGGAATGACATAATGAACCACATTTTGTTTCATAGTTTTAATAACTCTAGTTAAATAATAATAATAATAATAAAATAAAAATAAAAAAGACCACTAATAACTTAATTCAAATCTTTAACCAAACAACAAAAACGGTCTCAGATCTGGCAGTTGCATATAATTAAAATACATATAATTCTGTGTTAAAAGTCTCACATTAACTAAAGATAAAATAATTATATAATAGGGTTAAATATGTTTTTGGTCCCTCAAGTTTCAGCGAAATTTGGAATTAGTCCCTCATCAAAACTTTTGCCAATTTAGTCCTTCATATTTCAAAATGCATGAATTTAGTTCTTTTAACCAAATTTTGTTAAGTTTATCTGATGTTTCAAGCGCATTTCATGATAGTATTTAAATTATTTACATTGTTTGACACATTTTTGCTTCAATGTTAACTTAAATACTATCATGAAATGTGCTTGAAACATCAGATAAACTTAACAAAATTTGGTTAAAAGGACTAAATTCACGCATTTTGAAAGATGAAGGACTAAATTGGTATAAAGTTTTGATGAGGGACTAATTTCAAAATTCACTGAAACTTGAGGGACCAAAAACATATTTAACCATTATATAATATACATAAGTGAGAGGTGCAAATTTCACATTACAAACTGGTTTTGTGGGAGTTGAATTAGATTTAAAAATCCATTTCTAACATAATATCAGAGTCATTGTTTAAAAAAAAATTCATCCTAACAAGATTTGGGTTTGTTGGAAGTCTCGCATCGACTAGAGATACGTTTATATATATATATATATATATATATATATATATATATATATATATATCTTTTAATCATTTTATTTTTTTCCTTGTATATTTGATGTTTTAAGTTTTAAAATCTTAATTCTCAATTTATGATGATGTTGTATGGAGAAAATATAAGAGAAAGAATATATGTGATATTAATAGAGTATGTTAAGTAAGTCAACGTGTCTATAATTATCAACTCATGCTAACATCTTTAATGAACTTTTTATTTTAACACATTATCTTATTATTAAATATTTGATTTTAATATATTTATTTTCCCATGCTAAACATTAATATAAATTTTAACATTCCGGTTAGGGTGACATCTTAAAATCCATCAAAATAATATATTTATTTGGATTTTTACTTTTGTTTTTCTTAGACATAAACATTATTAAAGTTGTCATAATATAATTTCAATATCTTGAAAATAGAGTTTATAAACATAAAGCTCTTTAATCATTTACCAAACGAAATAGACTCAAATAGAGAATGGAACATTGCCTCTATAGTGAAAGTATTACACAGGTCCTTTTGCATTATACAATCATTAGGCAACATTAAAGTGTCAAAAAATCTAACATATGCACTTGTATTGTATATTATTATTTTGTGTGTGCGTGTGAGATGAGTCAAGAGGTACTTGCTTTTACATAATTAAGATACAGTAATCTTTGCAGGTAACTGTATTTTTTATGTATACAAAAGTATATTGCGTTCAATCTTCTTAACTTTTTATTTTTTTATTTTTTATCATTGTTACAGTAGACAATAAATATATGTACTGCTATTATTTGTGTTGGAGTTCAATCTAGACTTCAATGAAACTCTTCTTATCAATTCAAGTCTGGAGTTGAGAGAATCTCTTAGAAACTATTGATTTACGTTTCATAAAAAACTATCTATATTTCAGTATAAATAAAATAAAGTATTTAATTAAAATATACACTATAGTATAACACATAGATCAAACAAGTAGCATTGTTAATGTAAATATGCAAATAAATTTAAGCTTTATAATTTTGAATTAATATAATATATGTTTGTTAAAACTTTTATGCATCAAATTAATGTGATATGAATATATAAATGATAAAATATGTAAATATTAAAAATTCTTAATCAATTGAATATGTTGAATAATAAATAAGATTATAATAGTAGCTTAAATACTTATTTTTTCGATATATAACTAGATATTTAGTTTTAGATAATTTTACACTATTTGATTTATATTTGAAAAGGTCTTAATTATAACTTCAATCATAAACCAAACATAATATAGAATAAATAATAAATAATTATTTACAAACTTCAATATGAGATTGACTTGGTACAAATAAAAAGTGAGATTGAAGTATAATATTTGGAGATTCCACTTTAATTAGAAATAAAGTTAATTTATAAAAATATACTCAAGTGTAATCATCATTTTATAACTTAATTTTATAAAAATAATTGGGTTTAAACTTGTTTCCTAATATAATATTAGAATTTATTATAAGGAAAGTTGTTGGATTTAACGTATCACTTAGTACAAGATGCTACCAGATCAAACTTCAAGACTTGACTAAATAGTTAAAAGAGTAATTTCTCATGAGTGAGTTAGATAAACTCAAATTCCATTACCAAGTTTCTTATTCATGACAAGCGCGGGGGAGGCAATTGATCAAACTCTCTTAACATCGAATGCAGAAAATGATGATACGACCACGACTTAATCAATGACAACGAAACATTAGTTATGGGTCGACAGAGACTCGTAATGCTCATTCTGAAGCTTCTGAATGGATGAAAGATTCTTTTCATCTAAGGATGAATTTTCCACATAACACAATTTAAATCCTTTAGAAAACCACATTTTAAATAGTAATATAAACATATGGTTGATATTAATTTAAACAATCATTCAAGCACATTTATGACTTCAAAACCAACTTTATTAAACTTTAGATGGATTGATTTTCAAACTTTTCGGTATAAGCTTAGTTTATTACGTAACAACTTTAATGTGATCTCCCTGACAATAAAAAGAATGTCAAATAGTAATATTTTAAGAGTGTTATTCATGAAAAAAGAGGCTTTCTTTCGACTCTTGGTTGAAATAAGACACAATAATGCTGAAAAGAACATCAAAGTCTACGAAATGACCATAGTTAACATGAAAACGGATGTTCCAACTAGCCCCCGGATGCTCTGACAAGAAGAAAAGCAATAGGGAGAAAAAAATTCATATCCCCACAAGACCAAGTTCAAAGCTACTTGAGAATCCATTTCAACAAAATCGATGGTGACATTTAGGGATTAAAGGAGCGTTAAACCATGTCACAGAAAATAGGTCACCTGGTAGTTAATAGGGTATTCTATTGCATCCAATAGAAAATCATACCCCACTCTAAAGTTTGGTCATCGTTGAGTAGACAAGAGTACCAAAACTCCACAACCGGCAAATTGATAAGAGTCCGAGGCAACGCATATTAAGCACTTCAAACATCTTCCACGTACAAACGCCTTATGCATGCATCTCTTTAAACATGCAGAATGTTTTTGATCCTTCGAGGACCAGACGTGGCATCTTCAAATCTTTACATAGGAATAATAATCTGTAACCAGAGGTATAACCACAACCCTGTCTGATAGGACGACCTTAAATTGAATGATTCATCTTCGTAGCCTTTTCGCTTAGTTTTCATCTCCAAAGGATTCTCAGCGGCCATTTTTCCTCCCCTCATTACCCCAGTCTTTTAACTGATTAACGATCCAAAAAAATCCAATGCACAGATCCAAAAAATGGATTTAAGAAGTTCCATCTATATACTGTGGTTAATGTGTACAAGGTAAAACTCAATATTAATTCTCTGCATTCTATTTCTAAATCTCTTCAACGAGCCCATCCTAGGATTTTCACATTTCAGTCTACACTTTGGCCTACAAATCGTTTTGGTGATTACTTTAGTTTCCGAATTTATTTGTACAGATTTATATCACACCCCAAATCCTCAAGCAGGTGTCCAGCTCCACAATCCAAACCGCCACTCCCACACCCAACCCACAACAGAACCAACTATCACAATCCCTGAAACGAAAGGTAATCGCAAATTTAGCCAGACAATCACTCTATCTCTGAAAAAACTCACTGCACTGCACCAAAAGAATAACATACAAAATGAAATGAAGCAAGAATAATCGCACCTTGTCCATGTATTCAATCCACACCCTCAAAGGAAGCCAATGAAGCAAGAATTTCTTCATCCACCCACCAGCATGATCATGTTTGACCACTAGTAACAAATATCCCTGGCAGCTACGAATGCCCATTGTCTGCTTCGGAATCACTTCCAGAGGAACTACCAGAATCCGAATCTGCAAAGGCAATGAAACTTGAGTGTTTTCCTTAAAAAATTAGTTTCCATCACAAACCAAAGCCTACACTAGGACAGGGGAATACCACTTGACGATGGGGAGTCACTGCTTGAACCGCTAGAGCTACTAGAACTACTACTTGCATGGCCACCAGCAACATCTTTATCTTTCTCAATCTCCACAGGGGGAAACACACCCATTGGCATATCATCACCAATGTCAACGTCCTCATCTCCTGCTTCTACTTTCTTTGGCTTCTTCAACTCAGTTGGCATCCCATCAGCCTTCTCACTAGCAGGCAATTCCTGTCAATTAAAGCCTCAAAAATTAGTATCTGGAAACGAAATCACTGTCAATGCTAAGTAAGAATTCAAGCCCATTAAAAAAAGTAAACTAACTGGTAGAAAATGTACCATATTGGCCTTGTTTGGCGCCACACTGTTGTTGATGTTGCCCATCAATGCCTGCCTCTTAATCTTGCTAACCATCTTCTTATAATTAGTCACAAACCTATCAAGTTCCCAAAGAGTCTCTGTGTCAACAACCTCAATATCTAGCTCGATCTCATCCCCATCCTGCTTCAAATGCCCGTTCCTCCTCCTTATGATCTGCACCACCTGTTCCATTTTCTCTGCTGGTAAACTCTGCAGTCCTAACCCCAGCTTGTGTTTCTCTTCAAGACTCATCTCCCTCTTGTTGGGATCCTTAGCCTTCGGCTTAGGCTGCTTCAAAGGCTTAACGGGAGGGACTCGCATGGGAGAAGGTGTGCGCACGGGGGACTGCAGCAAAGGAGGGTTAGAAGAACTTGGAGCTGGCTGCGGAGGCTCTTGTTGCAATTTAGCAGGAGGGATCGGATTCTCCTTCTTCTTCACCCTCTCTGGCTCAACGTGGTTCCACGAACTAGCTTGCAATTCCTCCTCAAAATCGCGATCATGTCCTACCAAATCTTCGAGTTTCTCATGTATCGGGCAATACAGCTCCTCAAACCTCGTCAAAAGCTGCTCCGCCATGGTGTACACATCGTGACCCTTAGGGTTATAAGTCAGTGCATTGTTGAACGTTAACCTCACATCAGAGGCAAAATCGGAAGGCGTCGAGTACTTGTTTTTGGAAAGATTGGACTTCACCGTTCCAAGATCCATAGGCTGTTTAATTATATCGTAGTAATCATGGAGACCCATTCTGACAGCGTCAACTGGTACATTGAAGATCCACCCATGTTTATGCTTCATCAGCTTCTGCAAAACCTGCGAGCAGCCCTTCATCAAGTTCCCAACTTCCGGATGCGAACGTTTAAACTCCTTCGTGGAATTCAACGGCAAGGGTCGCTTGTTGCCGGACACCTTTTTGCTCGAGGATTTCTTCGGGTGGCCATTGAAGCTCTGCCCAGGTTGTAACTCCGCTGACTCGATTCGAGTTATGAATTTCTGAACCTGATCGAGCTCTGCGACAAGCCTATTCTTGATGTCGTAGAGTTCCTTCTTCAATAAGGATCCGATGTTGAAGGACACGTATTGGGAGTGAGTCACTGCTTCATTGGATCGCCTGTTGATAGAAGAAGCATCGTCAGAAGCAGCCTGGGTCCTCTTGCTATTTGCTAATTTAGGATTAGAATTAGCGAAGGGTGCTTTTCCCATTAATCCAGCTCCACCAACTCTGTGCTGCGGCCAATTAGGTTCGTTCCGGTTGGCTAAGACGGCGGAAGCCATAGAAGTGCAAAATCACAGCCGTCCGGTGAGATTCCGTTGCCTCTCCGGCGGCACGAACTTTACGATGTTGGTAGAACAAAGCATGAGTGAATTGTACTAAGAGTCAGGCACACAAAACACCTAAGCGAATTGGAAGACGCTCTCACCGATTTGGAAGAGAAAATCAGAAAAAGATTTAGGGTTAGAAAGTCGAGTTACCCTAATCTGAGCGAGGAATTACATAGTGCTAAGGTTGATTCTTAAAGGCGACTAGATCTGCCCGCGGGTAGCTCGGGAAGCTTTCTCTGTTGTTGATTCTCAGATGAACTGTGATCCAATGGATGAAGGCGATTTCCCAGCTGTCCCGAAAACTGACCGTAGATCTGGAACATACGGTTATGATTTCCTAAAATCTACCACGTGGCGCTCTCATAGCTGGCGGATGGAGAAGGTGGTGCTTTGATTTTGGATTTGAGTTTTGTGCATTTGAGAAGAATGTGTTGTGAATTTTATATCTCATTCCAGTATGTCCTCTAGTATAGATTTTGGAAAAAATAAATTATCAGTATTCTTTGGATAAACACTTATTGCTTTTATTAACTATTTAAACAATAAAGTATTAAGTAATTTTAAAATATTTAATATATTATATATGTTATCATTTAGTTTTATATAGTTCTACACTCATCCTAGAATCACAACTATCAATAAAAACTATTCAAATCAGTTTATTACCTTTAAAAATGTTATCAAAATAATAATTTTGTCTTACTTTTAATATTAAAATCATCAAAAAAAAAAATACATACTCATAATATTTGGCATAAATAAAAAAAATATTATTATAAGAAAACTATAATACACCTATCATCTATTTTCTCTTAAAGATATTTTATAAGTCACATATATGTTTAATCTCAGTTAAAGTTTAATATATAAAACTGTATTTTATAAACCATCTTTGTAAATTTAACTTGGTTTTGGTTGGAAAAGAAAATGACGTCAGTTTTTTAAATATCTCTCAAGGGATCAGAATTTGGTAAAACAATCCAACACCAACAATCCTAAATAATATAATTTTTTATTAAATTTAGAATAAAATAATTATTATGTATGAGATTAATAAGTGATCATATAAACGTAGTTTTACAAACTTGTAATTATTGAAGTGTTAATATTTTTTTTTAATAATATTTGGATTAGTGTCTATAAAATCCATATCTAATATTGATATATGATAAATGAACTAATACATATAGAAAAATCAAAATTCTTTGTTATTGTATTAATAAAATTTACTCTATATCTACCTTTTGCAATTCAAAGAGAAACTCCAATTTTTAAAATATTTGTATATTATGTATAATGTAAAAAATTAAGTGTTGGTAGTGTAAATTATAGTTTTCTTAATAAAAGATAATTATGCAAAATTGAACATACTTGTAACATTTTTTTATCTTCGTCACTAAGAAAAAAAAAATGCTTCTTTAATTATTATTTTATGTCGTTTTTATTTTACGGCTAAAGTTTAAACAATATTATTATGTTAATAAAACTTTATTTTCCTCTAGTGAAAAATAACTTATTTTTAAGACTATAATTTCACTAGTGATATACCATTATCTAATATTATATATAAATGGAATTTATGTTAAATTTGTGAAACCCATTTCATTTAGTAAAGGTAATTTAAAAATATATGAATGTTAAAATTATATATTGAGAATATCAATTATAATATTCAGTATATAATTATTTATTGAAAAAATGTCACTATTTTAAGTTTTTCTCTTTTGTATTTTTTTTTACATTAGTTCTTATTATTTTTTATGATGAGAAAACATAAGTGAAACTATTGAAGATTAATTTTGACAAGTGAGAATTTAGAATATATAGTAGAATAAGTTTAGTTTTATTTTGTATTTTTTTTTCTTTACTTTTGTAAATTTTCTTTTGAGTCTTTGGATATCTCAGGTGTTTTGTGATATAAAAATATGATGTTTTTATTAATATCAACATTTAATCTTAAGGTTTTTAATGTTTCTTAGGAGTTTAGAATTTATAACAATAGTTTTAGATTATTTTATATTTTATGATAACTTTGTGGTCACTTCGAGCTTAGTTTTGACGTTCCAATTTTATATATAAATTAATATATAAATATTTAAAAAATATATATATATTTTACATTTTCATATTTGTTTACATTTATAAAAGAATTTTGATATTTAAAATATTTTGTAAACATATAAATGGTGATCACAAAATGTTGATTTTAACTTTATTTAGATTTGATAAATATATAATAAAATTGTAAGTTCTAAAAGTTTGAAGTACACATTTCATTTAATAAAATACATAATTAAATTAACTATATATCTGATTTTGAATATTGTCAAAATTATATATATATTATTTTGTTTATTAATGTATAAGTCTAAAGTTTATAATATGTAGATATATCCACACATTAAATATATATTATGCAGGATAATAAGATATTACAGAATTAAGGCAACATTTTGTCTTTTTATTTATTTTTTCTCTCCTATGTTAACAGCTATAGCCTTTTCTATCTTTTGAATGACTAAATCTTTTATATCCTTTAAATTACTAATCTATTTTTATCAGTTTCTTCCACCAATAAAGCATTTTATTTGTAATCTCAATCATGAAAGGAATATCATAATTATTAATCGTTTTTCGATCATGCTATTATTCAATAAAATATATAAAAGCTAAATTTTATTGAGAGAAATCATTTTTTTTTTTTCATTTTTGTGTGTGATGAATTGTGTTAGAACATGACCCACAAAAAGAAATCAAAGTTATTTTTTTCACAATTTTTTTATTTTAACACTCTTAATAGTCATTGAGAATTTATATGGAACACAAAATTATAAATTTAGATATGTTTACAGAAAGGGTTTTTATGAATACTTATACATAAACGATTTATCTCCAAACCTTGCTTCACAGTAGTTTTATTTGATTTTAGAAAAAAAAATACATTTAAATAGCACTAGAAATAAATGGGAAATAAAGATAATTATTTCTGTGTATCATTAATTATTCGAAGGTCAATAATATAATATATTCTATATATAGAAGGCGCAAAAGTACTTGGAATATGTAATAATAAGAAGAGCAAAAGAAGTATATTGATTACTCCCCATTCATAAATAATAATTTGATCGGATCCACTAAACAATAGAAACTGCTATATGAAAATATTATTACAATTGTTTCTTTTTTTTCATATTAGAGTGACAGCATATGCATTAACTAGCGAAAATAATAGTTGGGTCACAGCAACACTCGTCCAAGAGGCAACAGCAACACAGAGCCGCTAGACTGCATATAGGAGGAAAAAAAAACACTAAGTTAAGAATGTGGCTTTGAAGAAGAAAGTAAGATCTTTGCTAAATGTATCTTTTACTCATAGGGTATCCCTTTCAATTTTGTTTTAGTTAGTTTTCTAGATTTAGGAGAATAATTTTATCCTTTAAACTATAAATTTTATACTTTTAGGATTAAATTAATAAAAAAATTAATTACAAAACCAAATTGTTTTATCAAGATGATACAAGTTATTGAGAAATAATTTATATATATATATATATATATATATATATATATATATATATATATATATATATTGTGTGACGATTTTCATTTATAAATTAGTTTTGAAAATTAAATTAAATCTAAATGGAATGTAAGTAATGAAGGAAAATTTTCTTTATTTATTACTAGCGAACACAAATGCACTTTAAAATTTGTGTATTCGTATATTTTTATTTTTATAAAAATTTAAATTAAGATCAATAAAAAATATATAATTAACTTTTAAAATAATTGTTAAATATATTTTAAATAATATATATATATATATATATATATATATATATATATATATATATATATATATATAAAAGAGAATTTTAAAATAACCACTAAAAATAAAAGAAGTTTTGAAAATAAGGTTTACGAAAAGTTTATTAAAATAACGGTTACAAATAAATTATTTATAAATTAATTATTATTTAAAATAATAATAAACCAAGTTTTTTTATAATATTTTAGATAGAAAAGAAATATTTAATTCTAAAATTAAAAAAATATATTATGTCAATTTTTATTTAATATTATAACGAATGAATTGTTGCCGATAAAAAAATTAATTAATAAATAAATAAATAATAATGAATTGATACGTGATTTTCATAAAAAGTTTTTACAAAATATTTTATAATTTAATTAAAAAAAGAGTCATATTTAAAGATGAACTAAAATTTGAAGAGAGAAAGCAATAAAAAGTAAGATTAATTAATGGTAGTTTTTTCTTAATTGAGAAGAGAGTGTAAAAAGCTTACCATCCCTCAAGAAAACCCGGTTCTCTTCTGGGCGGTGGAGCAGCATAGTACTGTGGAGGTGCCGCCACCGGAGGTGGCCCCTGATAAGGACCTGTGAGGGACATAACAACAACAAGTATTCAGCAATAATTGAGAAAACTACAAATTGTAAAATGTTTGAACTTCAGGCTATGACATATGCACTCGACAAAAAACTCATCACTCGCAACTAAACAACAACTTTCTTTTATTGCCATACCAACAAAGATGATGCATCAAATTCAATGTAACAGCACTTCATCATAATAACTTCACCTCTGTAAATTCAACACACCCTCTCTCTATGTATATATAAAAACTATACCTTGAGCTGGGTATGGATAGCCATATTTGATCTCACTCATCTTTATTGCAAAAACCAGGTAGAAGAGAAGACTTGTTCTGGGGTTGGAACACAAGAGTTTGATGTGTGTATGTATATATATTTATATGTGTATACATCATGTGTGTAGAAGAAGGTAGAGTATAATTGGTGGAGAGAAGTAAGAAGAAAGATCCAGAAATGGCATTTCATTTCACACAATTGGATGTTGGCGTGTAACTTCACAGCCACTATTTGATGCTATTACATTTTTCTATTACATTTTTCTTTATGTCTTGCTTTGCAAAAAGTGATCCACCACCATCTCACAAGAAGAATAATCAAACAACATCGTCTAAAACAAGTTCTGTCTTTTTTTAGCTGTGGATTCCAGAGGAAGGTGACTATTTAATTTAACAACAGAATGTTACAAGTAATTAGTTTTATGTTAATAATAATTATAATAAAAATATCATTAATGTTGGATTGACATCAATTGTCCCGTAACAGAAGTTAGATAGACCGAATCATAATCGAATGTTGAACCGTTACGGTATTGAGTAAAAAAAGTTTGTTAGAAGTGAGTTTTAAACTTAACTCAACTCCACAAAACTGGTTTGTAAGGTTAGGATTGCATCCATTTATATATTGTGAATTGGTTTTATCTCTAGTCGACGTAGGACTTCCAACACAGAGTTACTTAAGACCGATGACTATAATTGTTTGTATAATGGTACAAGTGGTATCATCATAAATGGTGCATATGCAGTTTATTTCCTTAATTTAACATCTGAGAAAGTTTTTAGGTTGTTTGTGAGACGTGGATTTATTGGAGGGCAAGAATAGTTTGTCTTTGTTGCGAAGGTTCTTTTGATGGTTGAGTTGTTGTAATTAATAGAAAAGTGGGAAAGGGTTGGGTTGGTGTTGTGAAGCATGTGAATACCAAGTTTGAGTCCAAAAGCACTCACATGTTCGTGGGGAATGGTACCTATCTTAGCATTTTGGGTTAGTAGAACCTTTAAAGCCGAATATATTCCTTCCATAGCTGTACACGCTATTACCGCGTCTTCCAACTTCTTTATGGAAACCTTTAACTTGAGTAATTATTTAAGAATCTAACAACTACTTCCTTTATTTAATCTTTCTACACAAATCTCTTACTTTAAAATGTTGATTCCCTTTTATAAGTGTGTTTTTGTAGATTATTTATAGGATTTTTTTTTTGTTTGCATTTTGAGATAATGCTTATTAACTAGTTTGTCTATGGGAAAGATTCAGAGGTAGACATCAATTTACACATCTATTAATAATGAACTCTTATTATGAGTTTTTGAAGTGTCTTTTTGATCACTAATTAGAATGATATATATTTGAAAGGCCCAATTGGTTGTGCTTCTTTTAATGATAGTTGTTTTTTATCACAATTAAAATCTTTGTGGATCATTTAGTTCTTTAAGGAAAAAATGGGTAAAGCTTGAAATATTGAAGTTTTTATTTAATGGAGAAGTTTATAAATTTTGATATATTTTAGTTTAATGACGTTAATATTTTTAGTCAATGATTTTATATTTAGTAAACAATATTTTAGATTGACATTTGAGTTAAAATATGTACCGATGTACATAATTAAGATGTCAATAAGATAATATTCTAAATTATCCATGACTTGAAATATTTTGGATTATATATTTTGGAAATTTATTTTTGATTGTGTAATGTATAAGTGAAAGATATATTTTAAATTATACAATCTATAACTTGATTCTATAATATCTAGAATACATCCAAAATTGTATTTAGTATTACTTAGTTAAAAACATATTCTAAACTATAAAATCCGTAACACATTTATAGATGACATAGTTTGAAAATATATTCTAATTTATACAATTCGAAACATGTTTCTAAATTATGAACTTCAAAAACAGAAAATTATATTATAAATTACGTAATGTAAAATATATTTTTAAATCATATAATTTAAAAATTCATAAATATATTTTGGATTATGCAATATAGATTACGTAATAAAACACATTTAAGATTGCGTAAGCGATAATATGTTCATGAATTCTACATTCTTTCATATTAACCAATCTAGCATGACCTTTTTGGCATTTACTACCGCACACCCCATAAAGGTGCATGAAGAAACTATGTGGTGCAAAAAGTAATGATTTGACCCACATTTCTTTTCCCATCCAATTTCGTAGCCCAACCCAACCTTTGGATCTGATTAGCTATTCTATTTTTGCTTCAAATTTTCCGGGAGAATAAAGGTTAAATAAAATGTATTATGAATAAAATATTGTTTTCTTAGTGATGATGAAGATATTTTTTACTATTTTATATTCTATTTGCATAAATATTATTCTTTAATCTAGAGTAAGTTCATTACTCTATGTTTACGATTACACAACTTTTATGGGTTTGTTATTATATATGAATTTATCTTAACTTAAATTATTTGTAAACGCGTGGTAGGTTAGAAATTATATATTAATGAAAAGAGTCCGTGAACACAATTATATATCCTAGACATATACTGATAACAAATTTATAGATTTATATTTAATATTTTTCACTTATATTATATTTATCAAGATAAATCATTGGTTATAGTATTATCGACGAGTTTCGTAAAAAATATTCAGAGAAACTATAATATTAATGAGCTTGAGTCCAACATGATACTATTAAAAAAATTATGGATGTTATTTATATTTATAAGGTTTCAATATTCTCATATATAATCAATGGATTTATACTCACATTTAATTTTAAATGTAAATTAACAAATGTGTTGACTTTTTTAAGTAACCATCTCACATTATAGAACTGTAGTTTGTATGTCTATGGTGCCCAATGATTTAACTTTTAATAACATTTCGTTTATTTTCTAGTGATATCTTTGAGGTTTTTGTTATCATTTATTTATATAAAACAATGAATTTAGAGTAACAACTCCTTCCACCTTTCCAAAAGAGATTGGCGGAAAGAGCCACGGCGCCTCGAAGTTTGTCATCAAAACAGCGACTTGTGGTAGTGTGAAGCCATAATGGATGTTGAAAAAAAAAAAAAAATGGGGTGAAAGAGACTCACCCTTCTACACTTAAATTCAAAGGGAAGAGGATATGGTGGGGGCAAGCATGGGCGTTTGATTCTGGAGAAAATGCACACCTGGTGTTTGAAAAAACGAAATTGTAATCCCACCTGTTATATAGTTGCGCTTTTTGTTTTTTCTACCGTAAGGAAAAATAATTATGATTTTGTTTTGGATGGGAGCGTCTAACTAAACCCTGCGCACACGTCAAACGCTGCTATATGGGAAATGAAAAGGTTATATCCCAAATTATCTTAATCGGCCATAATATCTGAGCTCTGATTGTAACACTTTTGTTCCCTTCTGTAGGACTACTAGCTTTTGATGCACACTCAAAGTCTATGATAGAAGGTGGACCAAGACCGAGACAATTTTTTTATTTCCCACATTTGAACGCCCTTTCTGCCATTCTCAACTACCTTTTCGTTATTCAACTTTTTACTGTATAATTTCACCCTGTTATTTATTTATAATTTCACTGTATAATATATAAACTATATCATATAGGCGTTCATAAGTAAAGATATACGAGACAAGGTTACTGGTTACTGATGAAGATAAATATCTTACTAAACTAAAAAAAAAGTGATTGACTTTGAGGGGCGATCTTTTTTGGACTCTTCAATGAAACAATCTGTGTACACACACCCCTTTGTTTGAATATGCTAAAAGCGTTTATGATCTGCCTTAAGAGATCCATGCTAAATAGAAAGAAATTCAAAATGGGAGTAACCTTTTTTCTAAAGAAAGAGGAAAAGTTCAAGTCATGAGACTCGATTCGGGGGAATTTTCTTAAACTCAATTTCAGTGTAGGAACAATACAAAAGAAAATTATGCAAAGGGAGTAGTTTTCTAAAGAATAAAAAGATGATTTATAGACTTTGAATTTCTTAATCAACTGTTTTTTGGCACGTATATAATGTTGAATTGAAGCAGAACAGAACAGAACACTATAGGCCAAACAAAGACGGGGTAGGATTAGACGTGAATCGGCGAGAAAAGTGATTGTTCCCTATTAATTTTTTTTTTCCTTTATACGAGTTCGTAAAGATGATGGCGTAACAATGGCCAACCATGATATCGGCGTGATCATCATTACTTAAAAGAATGTTTAGTAGTGTTTCTTCGTTAATGGAAGGTACACACATTTATTTTAATATTGGGACAAGAAATAACCTAGGAGATCTTGCCAATAAAACAAACACCAAAAACGACATTGCCAAAGATGGAAACTTAAGAAATTACTGTCTCTAAGTTTTGTTCCTCAACAATTAACAAACAAGTATCCATGGCGTGAGAATGAAATGTTGGGAATTATTTCAAAGAAAAACAGAAAAAAGAATTAGAATGAAAAGTTATTAACAGAAAGAAAAACACTATGAAATGAAGACACAGATTAATAGTACATAGCATTATAATATATAACCATACATACGTAGTGTACAAAAATACTAATAATATTAATCCTATTATATAAATAGGATTTCAAACAAAAGATAGTAAAGAAGTAAAAAGAGAAGCATATTCAGCGATAAGCACGATCTTAATCCGTAATTAATCACACTGAACCATTATTTTTGGATAATCACACTGAACCTTGAGTAACTTTGTTCAACACTTTAACATCTTGACCCAACGTCACCGCAGTTTGTCTCAGATCAGAGGTGACCGGAGGAAAAACGCCATGGTACGGAGGAGCGTGCACTACGCCACCCGGTGCAGTATAATAAACCTGTCTCCCACCTGCACTATCGTACGCTACCTGTGCGTACGGCGCACCCGTATTATCCACTATCCCACTTGGCCGCATCACACCGAATCCTTCCGTATACGCGGGAGCCTTAACCGGCTGCTGCCCTGGCGCCAAGTTCGCTTGAGCCGCCGGTTTAGCCGGCGTTACACCGCCGTACATCGCCGCTTCACGGTAACCATCTGAAGCCATTCGCTGCACCGCGTAGTACCCCTGTGTGGCTGGAGGCCGCACCACCGGCGCATGATAGAACCCCCCCGGCGCCGGTATCATGTAAACCGGCGCATCTCCTCCACCGGACGGAGCGGACACCCCCGGTGGATAGGCTTCGCCGGAAACATGCTTTTCCGACCAGTAGCCCTGGGCGTTGGTCTGTAAATTCGCCGGAGGGAACTTCTCAGGCAGCTTCTGAACGTAATAATCACCGGCGGGGTAATTGTCCTCGCTCTTTCTCCGGTACGCGCCTTGCTCGCTCTCCGCAATTTGCAATTGCTGCAACTGGCGCTGAATCGCGCTCGGATCCGAGGCCGAAACTCTGTCCGCAGGGTTTAAATTCAGCCGCGACTGGTACTCCGGCGGTGGCGCGACGGGCTCCGGCACCGGATCATGAAATTTGACTGCCGCAGGCGGAATCTGAGCCGGCTGAGCCGCGACGGCGACACCGGCGCCCTTCTCGAGACCGAAGAGGAAATCGACGTTATTTGGTTTAATCACAGGTTGGAGCGGTGCGGAAGCAGGAAGCGGAGAAGGAAGAGTATCGGCGAGAAAGAGGAATAATCGCATGCGGGCGGGTCTAGCGGAAGCGCGGTAGAGGCGATCGTACTCGTGCATCATGTGGTCGAGGTCGTCGTCGTTGGTGACGGAGATGAGAGCGTCGAGGTCTTCGCCCGGGAGCTGGTACTTGAAGGTGAGGCTGCTGCCGTTGCTTTCTTGCGGCGCCACCTCGCAGAGGGCCGAGAGCTTGGCCAGCAGGGCTCCAAACTTTATGGAGCGGTCGACGGCGAGGATCTTGGTCTCGCCGCCGACGTATGACAGTTGGTTGTCGTGGGAGCGTGGGTGGATCTTGCCGCCGTAGCTGCACATGAACTTTACCTTGTAATTCTGCTGTTGTTGCTGTTGTTCGTCCCATGGAGGAGGAGGGTTATCAAAGTCGATCTCTCTGGAGCGTGGAGAGGAGTCGCCAGAATCAGGGTATGATTGGTATGAATAATTCTCCATCTTTATCTTCTTCTTCTTCCTTCGTTTTTACCACCTCTTCTTCTCTGTGTAAGAGTGTGAGATCTTTGTTAAGCTTCCATTATGCCTTGTTTTGTGTTGAGAGAGACAGGATCATGGCAGAGACACCTTTAAGACTTATGAGAGATCATTCATACTATAATATATCCTTCTTCCTTCTCATTTCAAATATCTTAATACTCACTTTTTTTAATACGTCTAATATTTTATATAATCTTTTTTTTTTCTGAAACTAATACTCTACTGCTAAAAGTAATAAATAAGTAATTGGAGAAATGAAATGCATTAAAACATCACATTTCTTTATAAGATTTAAGACATTAATTAGATGTTTAATATCTATTCATAACCTTAATATTATGTTGAAATAAGTCTGGTGTGGTGTTAGAGAAATTAATCTCTCCATGCCATGTAAAAGGGGAATTTAATTAAAGATAAGTTGAATTCCAAGTTATATTATAATTATCGTTATACAGGTATAACTCACTTGGATTGTTTATAATTAGAGTTGTGTGCCTTGTAAGGCTGGCATCTTATTAGTCAAATTACATCTATCTTCTCCACGAAAACTCTATTATTATAATTTCTACTTTTCATACTTATTGATGGTTAGTCTTCTCTCTCTATCTTAATATAATTAACATTTTAAAATTTTAAAGTCTAATTATTTTATCTCAATTATACTTTTATTTATTATTACTATATATAGTAGTCATTGTTGACTAGTAAATATCGTTTAACATTCAAAATTTTGGTGCAGAAATTTTAAAAATATGAGTATGCTATATTTCGTAATATTATTATATAATATCTTAGTTAAATTCTCACTTATTTTCCTTATTTTATAGTAAAACATTTTCCTTATTTTTGTTAAACACCAAATAAAATAGGAGAGAAAATACTACATAAAAGTATTTTTTTTGTCTGAATATACTGGTGATTTTTATATATTAAATACTTTTATGTACGTAGATTAACATAATAATGATGAGGTAAGAGTGTGTCCATGATGAATGTCCACGTTAGGTGAAACCTAGTGAATTTAGTAGACATGCACCTAAATTGGAGAAATAGGAGCTACTCCAGTGTACCAAAAACCTAGGTATATAAAATTGCATGTTAACATCAATTTTTTAACATGAGGAATGATATTTTCTCCTCAAAGAAGTGTATATTTTTTAGTTACTTTATAAATGTTAATAAATAAATAATTATGTTTTCTTCCATATTTTTATATTTATTTTTCATTTCAAATAAGTCTCTACATATTATTATTAAAATATAATTATTTTTTTATATGATAAGTAAATTGTATTTTAATAATAACACACAGAAACTAGATTACATTTTAATAGTAACATGTAAAGATTTACTCCCAGAAAAAGATTAATGTAAAAAAAATTAAAATTACTTTCAAGAATATTATTAACTTATTTAAAACTATTATCACTGCTATAGAAAAATTCGAGTTTAGTTATATTATTAAAATTAATGAAGTTACAGTATTGAGAAAACTAAAAGGCAAAATTAATCACCAAAAGTCTCTGAATGTGAATAATAGGTATTAGAAGGGATCAATGCAAATATTACTTGTATATAGAAATGAATTTTGGTGGTTACAGTGTGGTGCACACACATGGTGCTTCCACCACGGAGGAGTATGCTATTTCTTGGATTCAACTTGCGGCTGTAATCATTTGTCAATTTATTTATAATAAGAAGAATAACACTTTACTGTCCAAGGCAATTATTTAAAGCAGTTTACATTTTGTGTTAGCTTATTTCCCATTTTATCCTTTATATAATATTATATTCTTTAAAATAATATATAAATGTAGTCGTTGTCCCAAAATATTCTAGAGAAAAGAGAAAAAGATATTTAGAATGAATCAATATGATTTGGAAATTTTATGTATATTTGAGTAAATACTTCAAAGGTTTCATTCTTGATTAGTCTCTACTTTTTACAAAAATCTCTAAGTCTTTAAATTTTAAGTCATTTTAATTAAGTCTTAATTAGGTTAAATATATTTTTAGGAATGACTCACTGAACGAGCGAAGATGATTGTTAGGGAAGCTTATATATTTGCTGAGCAAAAGAGAAAGATTTTATATGTGAAATTAGCATTTAAGAAATTGAATTCAAAATGTGTGAGTGAATGGTCTAGTAGACTTGTGGTTTAGCTACAATTTTGTGTAGGTGAGTGGAGTCTAAATTTTTTACTGTTGTTCTGGTGTTATCATATGTTGTGTCTTTAAAATATATTGATGTTAGTATTTTAAAAAAATCTCTTTAATATATTTCAAAACATTGATATAAGTGTCCATCAATGTATTTTGAAGACACAATAGATGGTCAACACAACAAATAATCTGAATTCAAGTGAATGGTCAAATATAATCTATTGGGCAATGGTAGGATGACATACCTATGTTCATTTGACATTATTTTTATTGTGGGAGAGTGAAAAATAATGTTTTAAATGTGTGTAAATGCGTGTCACATTATGTTTTCTATAATCTATTAGAGTAATTGTCTATGGTGAAAATATTTTTATTGAATGATATTAATTAGTTTAAGAATGTGATACCAAAATGTGTGATTAAGACAAACTAACTTCATAATGTATTCCTTTAGAAATAATAGTTTATTTGTAAGATTTTGTGTTATCTTAGGTTTGAGATGTCATATTTTATACAAAAGTAGATGATGTTTTAGATAAAAGTATTTAAGATTCAACTAGAAAATATGTAGTTACACTTTACGTGGTATTTGTTATTTTTTCTAACTATTTATTATTTTTTTAAAGGAAAGTGACTTTTTAACTACTAAATTTTGACAACTTTCTCTTATAACTTTAGATATAATTTTTTAAGTGGTTTTCCATTTTTTTCATTTTCAATATTGTTAGAAATCCAAGTATGAGTCTAAGTCACACATTGGCTAGAAATGAGAAAGTATAGCATATATAAGAATGAAAGACTCATAAACCCACTACCTTAAGGTTTTGATTTAAGAATGGTGTCAATGTCTTATGTGGTTGTACTCAGGTCTCATTGATGTTGTATCTCTCCAGTGAAACCCCCTCCCTATAAACCTAACAAATATTCTAAAACCACTTAAATGATGTCACCCCAATGTTGTAAGAGAAAGTTGTTTAAATTTAAAATCAAAATATCATTTTTCTTTTTAAATCTAAATGTTGAGAGTTAATGAATTTGTGTATAAGATGATAAATTAAATTCATCTAATTAAAGTCAAAATTATGGGGATGAATTCGTGTAAACTTAGAATTAAATATTAAATCGGGTAGTTATGTTTAAAGTTTGAACTTGAAATTTTGTAGATCAATGGTGGACTGAAGAATTCTTTCCTAACAAATTACTGTGATGTCATCATACTTGAAAACATAAACCGCAAAACATACTTGGCTTCAAAATATGCACCTAGACTTTGATAGAAGGAAATCTATTTTCTACACCTAGTCTAGGTTTTTTTTACTAAAAGTTTATAGATTCAATTTTGAGTAAAGTTTAAGTTCACAGGCTAAATTTATAAAAACAAATCAATCCTTGTGACGTCCCATTTTAGAAGATTAAATTGCTAAATAAAACATCACACAGTTATAATAACGAGAAGCACTCAGATGAACGAAAACGATAGAGAATGGTAACTATTACAGTCATCCAGGAGTATACTG
>Ga0214542_1000737_pt1 | contig 62077 bp, 57 predicted proteins | sample CNSS1metaG_FD_160096 | JGI IMG/M metagenome (GOLD analysis project Ga0214542, IMG submission 160096) | Root nodule microbial communities from cowpea collected in UCLA plant growth center, Los Angeles, California, USA - CNSS1 | ecosystem: Host-associated > Plants > Roots > Nodule | place: USA...
TATATATATATATGTATATATATATATATATATATATATATATATATATATATATATATCAAAGATAATCCAAGATATATAAGATATATTAAAAGATCAAGTACACAGTTGCAAACCAGTACAATTTGAAAAATCTATAAATAAGGGGCTTGACAAAGGTGAAAAACAACCCTCATGGGAAAGAAACATTCCTCTTTGGGAAAATCTCATTTGGGGGAGAGAAGGAAAAAGACACACTTAGAGAGAAAGAAACTTGATATCTACACTTAAAGGTATAAGAGATTTCTGAAGGATGGAGGCATTCAATTTCAACATCAGTCTAGTATTCAGTACGCCTAGGAGTAACTAACTCTCTCATTCATAGGGGTTGGGTGTAATGTATTCTTAATCCTCTGTGAATTCTTCATGATTGATTGTGCATCTAGACATAGAGTACATCATTGGTCATTCTTAACATCGGAACTTAAGGCTTAATGCGAACTTTTAATAAGGAAAGTTTTAAGACATTAGGGTTCTTATTAAAGTTTAGATTTGTTACTAAGACATTAGGGTTTATTACATAGTGGTGTGAATGCGAGAGATAGAAATAGAAATATATTTTTTGTGGTTTTTACTTTGAACGGAATCATGAAACCCAATCCCAGTGAAGTTTTTATATTATATTTTTCTAATCAAGCTCTTTGTTTCCATTGTGCCAATTTTTGTTTATTATTTACATTTAATTCTAAACTTTTTTTTCTCTAAACCCATAAAATGTTTTGTTCATTGTACCTTTACCAGTAAACAATCCATTAAACTTAAATCATAATAGTCTCTGTGGGAAGAATATACAGACTTGTCCACTTTATTATTTGTATGATTTGGTACACTTCTTAATCCCGTATCAAGTTTTTGGAGTAAGAGCATTTGAGGTGTGAATGTGGTAACCAAAGATCGAGCAAAGCTATTGCAAGCACATATATACATATTGAACAACACCGATGAGGTGGTCCCTTACTTATCTGCACACAAAGCTATTGTGAAGACACACAATCTGAGACAATTAGAGAAATGGCAGTTGGTGGAGTATAACAGAACGTTCATGCTTTGGTTTAAATCTAAGGTTTTGAAAGATTCATAATCTTCTAAGACTTTGATATGGCTCACAAATGGATTGAAGTTTGATGTCGTAAGTTTACAAGTTATGAAATTAATAATAGCACATTATATACGAAGTCTTTAGATGATAAAAGCATAGTAGAAAATAGTTGAGTGAGTATTGAAGTTGAGTCGGTGCAATTTTCCACATTCAAAGATCAAAATCTTGTATTTGGGTCAACGACGTACTATGATATAATAGAAGAGATGTGAGAGGTTGATTATAATATGTTTATTATTCCATTGTTCAAATGTAAGTGGAGTGATAATAACAGTGGCGTCAAAATGGATGAATCGAGTATGACTCTAGGTGATTTTTGAAAGGTGGGTTCTCGAGACGAGTCCTTTATCATGGAACATCAAGCATTTCAAGTTTTTTACATAAAAGAACCTGTGTCTGACCATTACTTTGTCCCTCTTCATGATTGAAAGGGCTATGCTTCCATTCCAACAACAATTTGATAGTTATGACATTTGTCTACAAGTAACCCCTCGACCAAAACCTTTTGTGCCATCCATAGGTAAAATTAAGAATCATTTTGTTCTAAGTTATGATCTTCCATAAGTGTTATTTAATAAAATAACATTAACATTGACTTTGATAGGTAGAAGTGGAAAGGGGAGTTGTTAGACTCCAACAGTACTAAATGATGACACAAATGACGCTCATCCATGTGACCTATTCGCTTTGCATGGTATAGTGAGGATACTAATGGCTCCCAATAAGAGCTCATAAACAACTATACAGTACTCATTTTTTAAGTTTACATATTATTTATGTTCACAATCAAATTGTTCTTTCCATGTAATAACAATTACATGAAGTGCAAAATCCTAAATCTATGAATATTCCAATAGCTTTGGACGATCCTTTTGGTGCATTACACCAGCTTGCTGACATCATAAGTGATAAGTTGATGGCAGTTCCATGGGATTTTGATGTATTTGGGAGAGGCATTGACATCCCATTGTACTTGCATAAGCAAGATGTCTTAGAGCCTGCATCGGTGAGAGAAAAACTGGATATTACCCTTATTCGATTATGAATGATGTAAGCATGTAAACCATTCTTTACATTTAATTGATTTATCTAGTTACTTATATTAAATAAATGTTTTTGTCCAGGTATATGTTTGGTGTTAGTAACAATATGGGGTTAAGTGATTTATATGGGTTGATAGACCCCCAATTCACTCATGACGACAATAAGTTTGATGACATTCAAGCATACGTCACCCAATGCCTTTGACGAGGGAAGGAAATATATCTTGTCTCCTATGTTACAGGATAATTGTAGATTGTTGACTTGTAATTATAATCCATCATTTTAAGGTATAACAATGAATTTGTTTTGAATTCAAGCGTCATTGGTAGTTACTTGTGGTTTCCATAAAGGCCAACATTGTTGTGTGGATTTGTTCCTTGCATGGGCCCCCTAACCATCTTAGACAAGTAATAGATTAGTAAGAACTGTAATTTTATGAATTTTCTTTCTTATATAATTGTATCCTAGAACATTACCCTTTTCATAATTCATTTGCTAGACATAGCATATTATTAGCGAAATCAACTGCTAAGGCAAAAATGCTTGCATGGTTGGCTCTTGAGGTTTGGTATTTTGGTCTACAATATTATAACTGTTCGATTTATTTTCTTCCTCAATTATTTATAATTGTGCATTCATTGTAGCATAAACAAACTGGCTTATATGAGTGTGGTTACTATGTAATGCAATGGATGTCAACTGTTGTTTGTGCTCATATCATAAGTAGTTGAGAAACAGTAATAATTTCATTATATCAAATACTTATCTGTTATTTTATCTTGGTTTATATACTAATTAAAATTATTGTCTTATGTTAGAAATTTGACACTACTACACCAATATCTCAAAAGTTTATTAAATATTTAAGAATAGCTTGTGCAAAGTACATTATACAAATGTAACGATATGATCTTGTAATGAATAATATTTAGTACATTTTGTATTATTTTGATTTAAACCATATAATGTTATGTTTCTAGCTAGTTTTTGGTATTTTGTTTGCAGGTTTAATGTGTATGATGTATTAGAAACAAAAATTGCATTAGAAAAAGAACAGTCAGTTTCTTGCTCGGTTCATACCAAGATCGAAGCAAAAAGGGAGCATTCTGCCTTAGTTGTTGGCAAAATTGAGGCATAAAGTCATTTCACATTTAATATTTTTTTAATTTTTTTAACAATTTTGCCTCGATTGTAGTTAAAATCGAGGCATAATACCCATTCAAATTTGTTATTTTATAATTTTTATTGTTATTCTACCTCGGTTCTCCTCACAAATGAGGTTGAGGTTGTAGGTACTTTAGTTGTTTTTTCTTCAATTTTAAATGGTATTATGCTTCGGTTCTACAAAATCGAAGCATAATGTGGACCATTTTGTTTCGGTTTTCAACCAAGACAGAAAGACTACTATTTTTTACATCGTCCTGATATATCTCGGTTGCAGAACCGAAGCTAGATAGTCAAAAAAACTGCAGCCTCTTTATTGCACTAGTGATTATAGAATATATCAAGAAAAATAATCCCTGAATGATCCTTCAATTATTGATAAATGAGTTATTTTATCAATTTTCAAATAAAAATACCTCAACAACATGTTATACTTATTCTTTCATCGTCATTGATACTCAATTCAATACTTAATGTCCAATAATTTACTATTAAAGTTAGTTTCTGTGTAATATTTTATTCCTTCAATTAACACATTTTCTTATCGAAATTCAAAATGTAAGACCCGTAGGATTTAATTAATTAATTAAATAATTAATTAATAAAGTGCGGGTGGGGAAATAATTATGACATTAAATTATGGTTGGTATGACGTGGAAAAGTGTTAGCTTATGTGGGTGAGAGTACTTTGATTGTGTGAGAGGACTTGGGTTCGAGTCCTATGTATGCTAATTTTTAGATGTTATTGTTTTATTATTTAAATCTATGTAATCATGTTCTGGCATAATATGATAATTAAATTATGAATTGGCATGATCATTGATATTGATTTGGCAATTGCATGGGTATGGGTTCAAGTCTTGGGAAACCCAAATTAGACACTCTTTTTGCTAGTTTTGGGTTTGGCATGAAGGTGAAGGGTTAGCGTAAACCCTAGAGAAAATAGTAGCCAAGGGTGGCTGTAAAAACACTCCATAATGGGAGATTGAATGGTCATTAACGTTCAGATTAAGTGGCAAATTGTTTTTAACCCTTCCCCTAACCTTAAGTTTCCATTTAAAAGGCCAAAGTGAAGTTTTTGAAAGGGTTTGGCAATATTAGAAGTCGCACCAGAAACAAAGCACGAAATTTACTGAGATTAGTGAGTGGGAGTGAGTTTTGGGGCTGGTTGAGTGGAAGCCAAGAGGAAGACCATTGGTGATTGTTGGGAGCTCTCAAGTATTTCAATTTAAGCGAAGGAATTCCAGGTTAGGGGAGTTTTACTCGCTTATATATATATATATATATATATATATATATATATATATATATATATATATATATATATATATATATATATATTTATTTATATGTATGAATATATGTAAGTTTGGATGCGTATTTGAATGTCTGTGTTGGGTTAAAAGCTGTATAATTTCACGTTTCTGGAAATTTTCCAGAAACTGCCTGGCGGGTCTTCAAAGCCGCCAGGCGGCTCATACTCTCTTGTACAATTTTGGGTTCCTGGAGAAGGAACCGCCTGGCGGCCAGGTATCATGGTTCTGGGTTTTGATGAAGCGCCTGGCGGTAGTGAGTGAACCGCCAGGCGACACAAGCGGGTTTGGCTCAGATCAACATTTTTGGCGAATCTGGGCCGTTTCTGATTGGTGGAAAAGCTATTCGTAGTTATTAATGGATGATTTTGATAATATATGGTATGCATTTTACGCATTTGTATGTGTTGTAGTTTGTGCAGTTTGTGTAATAGTCTTGGACGTGAAGAAATTTGGATATAAGATGAATTTGATACTTAGGAGAGTGGCGACTTAAGTATGATTAACGAGATGAGGTGAATTATAGGGTGGATAGTGAAAAGAAATCTGTCAGATAAGTTTTATGGTTGTGATACACCTGCAGTGGGTTCGATACCCCTTTGGTCAGGTTAGGTGCCAAAATAAGGTACATGTCTGTGAGTTTAATGGAAGAATTAAACAAACTACGGTCAGGTCATGCGATAAAAAGGGTATGTGTGTGGTATTTGGCTATTTGGTGAATTGGCAATTAATCTTAATTAGAGTAACTCACTAGTAAGATAGGATAAGAGGACTCATACTAGTATAAACCAATCTTGATGTTGTCATATTCAACGAAAACGAGTATTGCGGGTAGTACAAATGCATGTATGAAGACTAACAGTGGAGTGGAGTGTAGAGAAATCGGTATCTAACGGGGTTCTGATATGGCGCCTAGCAGCGGGATTCAACCTGTCAGGCGAGAGCAGTAGTACAGGGGGTCTGCATAGCGGGAGGCACCTAGCGGTGAGAGGTATTCTGCCAGGCGGTCGTGAGAACAACAGTGGGGTTTGGAGTGTTGGCGCCTGGCGGTGGGGGCTAAACCGCCAGGCGGTGGCTGCTAGATCTGCATGTTTTGAGGCACTGTACGCCTGGCGGTACGTGACACTCGCCAGGCGATTTGGAAGCTGGCAGCGCCTGGCGGTACGTGTCACCCGCCAAGCGACTTGTACTGCTGCAACTTAGACTTTTGATTGAGAAATTGTGATCTACAAGGCGTCTAACAGTGATTTAAAGGTGGGTTTGCTGGAGTTCCTTGAGTTGTGGCTCGGAACGTATCCCTTGAGTTGTGGCTCGGGATAGGGGTTAAGCACGTGGTATTCCTTGAGTTGTGGCTCGGAATAGCATCTCTTGAGTTGTGGCTCGGGATGGCTGATGAACACGAGGAACCCTTGAGTTGTGGCTCGGGTTGGCGAGTGTTGCCGGTGTGAGTGTGCTGGTTGTGACCAGTACGGATGGGTCCAGATAGATTGCCCTCCTCAGTTGTTGGCTGACGAGTTTGGTAGTCTTGGGACGATACGAACTATGTTCGTATATGGGAACTCTACCTGGCGTTACGGTGTACGATCCGTAGCATTGTTTCCTGCACGTGCTCTATCGGTTGTGGCCAATAGGTATGACAACAAGTCACCTTGAAGTAACCATTAGACGATGTAGAACACGAATAATCTGATTGGGGGTCAGCTGGTAGGAATTAAAGTAGAGAACAATGTGGGATATTAAGTTATGTACAGTGATATGTGTGTATGTAAATATGTATGTCTGTAACATTCTATATATGATTTATCTGTTAAGCTCACCCTATCTTCGTGTGTTTGGCGATGATCGTGTACGCGATACATGGGAGCAGATGTTGTTGATGCAGGTGGCTCAGGTGAAGCTTAGTCGTGGAGAGGGGTTCGACTTGGGGAATTCTTATGTTTTCTCTATTGCCTTTGGAAACAGTTGTAAACCCTGATGGCTGATTTTATAACATTGTTCCTTTAGTTTTTGGAACGGATGGTTATGAACTTTATTTGCTCATTTAATAAATTTTAAATTTTCTCACGTTTTGGGAAAATGAGGTATTAATAAATGCGTTGTTATTTAATTATTTCTTTTATTTTACTTATAAATCTGTAGTATCCTGTCGGGATGTTACACAAAACATATCTATAAGATAGCATAAGTTGTGTTAACCTATAAGTAAATGTTTAATTAGTCGGATGATACCCACTTTCATTTGGATATATTAGTTTGGTACCCGCTTTTAAAAAAAATGTCAATTAAGTTCCAAATTTTGAAAAGATGCCTTAATTAGGTCCTTTTCAGCAAAAAAAATATTAACACGGTTAACAATGTTGATAATTAAAATAACTTACAAAATTAAGTATTGATATTTATATTAAAATTTAGTGGTAAAAGTCATGAATTAAGTTAACAACTTTAATAATTTTTGTCCAGAAAGGACCCTATTGAGACACTTTTTCAAAAGTTGGGATTCGATTGACACATTTTTAAAAACGGATACCAAACTGACACATATGAACGAAAGTGGGTATAATCCAACTAATAAAACCATAAATAAATAACTTCCAAAATTGCTAAATGCCCATTTTTATTTATTTTTTTATATGATTTCATTCCATCTTTCAATTAAAGATCTTTAAACATCTTTAAACAAAATTTTCTTATATTATTTTAAGAGAGAAACATACAAGAGAAAAAAAAAATCTCTTTAAATTAAAATTATTTTATGTATAAATTAATTTATAAAGTTCATGAAAAATTATATTTTTTTCATATTTTTTCTTCTAATTCTTTCTAGCATGCACTCAATTAGTTTCTTTTAATAATTTAAAATGTCCTTCATTGCCGTAAATATCCATCATATATTAAACACGATTCTCGCAGTGTCTGTGACATTCATATCATTATATATGAAGCAAATGCATTCTCCAATGTAGTTAGTTCCAAAAGGAAAAAAAAAAAAACTTTTGTCAAATTATGGCCTTTACTATAACAAGGTAATTTTTCTCGAGTCTTCTATATATAAATGATAATCGACATATTCTTGGCCAAAACTTTACACTACTAGGTTTATTTAATATTATTATGTGTTATTTAATTGTTACGTGTTTTACTAATTAAATTAATTCCTTGACTTATTTAATTCTAGGTCTGATTTTTAAAATAATTGGTTGTTATGAAGTTAAGATTAGATTTTCTCGTGAATGATCTATACCTTAAATACAAAACTTTAATATGAATCACTTAGATTTAACTTTAGTTCTAATTAGAAAGCAACACTGATTTTCTTTTAAATGATTGTATATGTCTAATAAATTTTCTCTATTGACTCCGTATCGTGTTAATGCTATACTCTAAAAAGAAATACATAAACCAATAAAAAGACTCTATTTTTGCATATTTTTTATAATTCTTTCCAACAGAAAGACAAACAGGAAGTAAAGGAGAAATAAAAAAGAAAACCAAATATATTGGATAAATATATATAGTAACAACAATGAAGCGTAAAATAAATAAATCCAAAGAATAATAGACAAATGATATTATTTGACACTAATTACAAAACAAAAAACTCATAATCATGTGTGTAACTTATATTAATTTTATCTTTATCTTTATTATCTGGCATAATATAGCGTTGTTACGTTACTTAACAACACAATTATCATTATTAATTATTATTGATGCATGAATTTAGAATATGTTACGTCAGAAGGTTCAATAATGGAGACAGAGAAAGGAAATTGGTAGCTATCAGATTGAAAACTGGAAACCGTGGCCCTAAAGTTTGGAATTACGAACATCAGACAGAGCTGAAATGACATGTCATGCAATTTAGGTCTAGCAGGATACATAATACAGTATAACACTATTCATGAACATTCTTCACAACATATCACAATAATCTTATAATCATGCAATGCGTATAATTAAGAAGCATCCATGGTTTTGAACTCTTCTTTGGAGAGTGCAATAAACACATGGAAATGCAATCATTAGTTATGTGAGAATTGATTTAGGTTACCTATCAGTTGGAACAAGCAATATGTGGCTGTCCACATTCACCACACAGAAACCATTATTTGTCATATAATAATCAATGTCTCTCAATCACATCTTCCTATTTGCTTTCTTGTTTTGCAAATTAGAATCTTGATGTCTTCAAACTCAATTTTCAATCATTAGCATCACTGGATAATTATGATGTAGTGGTTTTCTAAAATACGTGTATATGTGTGGGTGAACTTCTCATAAAATCCACAGAATCTGTGGTCTCCGTACTTCTCATTAGGAGTCTCTTCATTGTTTTTCTATGTATAATCATATTGCATATAGATTAGGGTTTATTAGTAGTATTGAAATTTTTGTTACTTTTAATAAAAAGGATGTCTTCATACATCTTTTTTAATTGACAATATATCATATTTCCATTGGTTACTTTATGTCATTCTTTTAATTAAAGAAACAAACATGGGAAAATTAAAATTTTATTTTTAATTTATGCCTGTTAAGTAATGAATACAAGATAAGAGAAAATAGGTTATTCGTGGAAGGTGTATAACAAATTTTATATGATCATTCCTTCACAAATCATGTATTAGATATGCTTATTTACTTTGATGAACCATCTATTAAAAGTTATATCAATAATAATTTTTTATTAGTTGATAATATGTATTTTACACTAATAGTACATAGCTAATATTAAACTCTAGATTTCAATATTACATCAGTTGTTTAAAGTTTGAATTTTAATGTGGGAACAAGGATTTTCACATTGGGTTGTTTTTACTTTTCAAATTCATTTTAGATGTGAAATCAGCTGGTATGTATTTTTGTTATATCTAATTTTGAAATGGATGAAAAAAGTCAAATTTTTATAATGTTCATATAAAGAAAAATGACTTCTATGACAATTAATTAATATAGATCGTCTTCTTTTACATTAATTTTGACAATTAATTAAAAAAACTAGCAATACAAATAGATAGAGGAAAACACGGTTCACTATTTCATAAAATTTACATCTCATTTATATATCAAAATATATAGTTCCTCTATTATAAAGACTAAAAGTAAAATAATTTGGTTATACATATTGTACACATTATTGTTAACTAGCTTAAAGAATAGGTTCGCAACAACAGAGATCATGGCCCTTCATTTTTTATATCGCATATTAATTTGATTACTCGTTATATATATTATTTGCTACACTATTAAAATTAAACTATTCTTTTAAGTTAGTTTGACTTTCTTTTCTTTTATTGTTTCACAACTTTATTATCATAAACTTTTACTTAAAATTATTCATTCGCTTTTAATGTTTTGAAAGAAAGTGTACGCAAACATGAATGAATAACTCAAGTAAAAAGTTTACAATAGAAGAAATGTGGAAAAAAGAAGAAGAGACAAGATGATTCAAACATGGAGTAGTTGATATTCCTAATAAATCAAAAAGAAATTTAAAAGAAGAAGACAAAGCATAAAGAAATTTACCACATGTGGTCCATATGATATAATCAGAAAAGAGAAGATTCATGAAGTGTTTGTTGTGTTTATCGAAACAAGTGATTCCTTGTGGATAGTCTTTGAACAATACTCTCACGCACTTCAAACAATTACTCCTATATGCGACATGCAAGATAGAGATAATAAGGTATGGCTAGACTTAGAGCATGAAAACATTACAAGAAAGAGGAAGATAAGAAGAGAGGAAAGAACATTGAATCGGTTTGGTTATGTTTATTTTTTTCTCTTCTTAAATAAGTGTTCTTTTTTTTCCAAATAAAATAAGTACCACACTTGTTTTTTAAGTAAATCTTATCTATCTAATTAAATAAGTGCTTTCCTAAAGATGATTTATTTTAAAAATATTTATTTCAAATTTAAATAAACTCCTATTATGTTAATAAGGCAAAGGTGAAAACACTAGTAAATAAAATAAAAAGAAAACAAGAGCTAAATATTAAATAAAGATATATATATATATATATATATATATATATATATATATACTAAAAAAAACTTGATTTTAGCATAGGTTTCTTATTGGAGGTTATAATAACATCAGGTAAGAAATACACTATTGACGTTTTCCAAACCCCGTCTAAGTCTTTACGGTTACACTATTTTATAGTTTAAACAACAACTTAAAAATATTGTCTAAAGTAAAAAAAAAAACGTGGTCTTAAGTTTAGGCAATGATTTTATCACGATTTTCTAACTGTGGAGTATACAGTCGTGATCATTGCTCAAAGACAACAGTTTTTTTCCTAAGGCAACAAAAGTTTTAAACACCATTGCCTTAGAAGAAAATAATAGACCACACTTTTTAGCCAACATGTTATTTCATATTTTTATGCAACACAATTTAAAATATTATGTATTCTTGTAGGCAATGATTATTTAATTATTGTGTTTATGTTTAGAACATAATTATTTAATCTCTCCCTGAATAATTGTCTCATTGGAAATCGAGTTGGTTGGCTCTGATACTAATTATTAGATTGAGCACATGCCATTAAGCTAAAAGTTATAGCTAATATTTAAAGTATCATTCTTTCTTCTTAAGATTGTAGCAACTAAAGTTTCATGATTTGATTGTGACTTGACCCAACTACCCTTCACCACAAGACAATTGATCTGTCTTACAATAGTTTAATTAGGTCACATGATGGTAATTTAAAAATATTTAAAGTTAAAGTATCACAATTTTAAAGATGTGGTCTAAACTATCCACATTTTAACAATTGTTGCCTATAACTATCAACATTTTCTACCATATTGCTTAAAACAAATAGACAATATTTTTTGTACGCTCTCTAGGTTTAAGGCAAATAAAACTCAATATTAAGAAAAAAAAGTGTGGCTTATTCCTATTTTACGCAATGGTTTTCTAGTTGTTTCCATGTCAGCATTGCCTAATCTATAGGTATGAAGAAGATTCATAGTGTATAGTACAACTGATAAGGAAACAACACAAGGAAGATGCCATAATTGTATTGTTTTGTCCACATTTTCTATGGGGAACTTTTAAAAAAATGTTGCCTAAATAATCATCGATTTATAAAATGTAGCCTTTAGAAGTTTTAAGCCACGTTTATATATTTGTGGCCATTTCTATGTTTAGGCGACACTTTTATACATATGGGCTAGTTCAATTTGGTCTAAAGAAAAAAATGGTGTAGTTCAAATTTTAATTGTCTCCCTATCGTCGTTCATATTTTCTATTTTTTTAACCTCCTTTTCTTTTCCTCATTTTTCGTAAACACATTATCACCCTGTTGTTCAATTATCCTATCTTCATCTCTCTTTGTATTTTCATATCTGAATCACAACAATCTTTTTAAAACTCCATGCCTCTAATCTCTCTTCTTATAGTGGGTCATGTTATAATATCAGTGTATCACAAAATATCCACTGTCTCCTCCCTTCTATTTGGTGATGCTACTATCTTTGCGAAAGTCGCAGTTGCAGATTTCTTTCCCACAAGTCACGCTTTGTTGAACGTCAAGGATTGCTTCTTCTCCATTATTTTGGCAGCTTCGCACAAGGCAAAGGAGAGATGGCTCATTCAATTTTAATCTTCCGCAACCCATGTGTCTTGGCCCATCACAAAACCCTTTTTTTCCTAAAGTTATAAATAGGGGTTTTGTGCTTCATTTAGAAGACACTCGAGCTTTCATTCTATCTCTATCATTATTTCTTCTTTCTATCTTTTTCTTTTCATTATCCTGGGTTTAGTTATCTACTCTTGTAAGAGTTTCTTGCTAGTTCTGATATCCTCGAAAAATTCGGGAAGTTCCTATTGTATCTTAGGGGACTTACGCAATACACCGTAACTAAGTCTTTAAGGGTAGTGAATATACATGCCTTAGAAAGTTCATCTTGTTTGTTGTTTTGTCAAATTTTATAGCATTCTTATGGACTTAATGGCTGATGATATCGACACAACACCAATTCTACTACGAAGAAGTCAAACAATGCTTTTGGAATGCAGGAAATATTTGTATAAACTTTCTTGAATATTTCAAAAGTCGAAGATACCACTAAGGAATGTGATGCTACAAGTGTTAACACAAATAACTTAGATGATTTGGTGCTTGAAGATTTGATGAAGGTCGATAACGTTGTCGTTGACGCCATCAAATTAAAACTACTAAACTATAGCAACGTTAGTATTGCTAAGATAGTAGTCAACAAAAATAGAAAGGGTAAAGTAACCCAATGTCGTCTCCTAACGAACACGAAATTGATTTTTAATAAATTAGTTCTTATAAAATCTATACAAAAGAGTTAGTCAAATAAAATAATAAAAATATAGGAGGATTAAGATAAATAAGAAAGAAATAGAAAAGATAAAAAGAGATAAAAAAAATAGTAAAGAACATAGATTGATTCCATTGCTTTTTCAAAATAGATCCATCATCGGTTATCTAAAGATTATTGCTCATTTAATTATTGTTTTCAGATTTGCAAATTAATCAATATAAAGAATTTTGGTTTGAATCATGTTTTTGACATTCTTGAGTGATCTGACATTATCTATAGCATTGTTCATGTTTGTCTAACTCATTTAAACCTATCTTGCTTGATCTTTCCTATTGTTCCTAACTTAAATCACAAATTTGCATTTCTGCAGTTTTTCCCAATTTTTCAGTAAATTGTTAATGTGATTTAATCCATTAATTCTATCAGTATTGTATCTATTTTTGATCAATTGAAAGTGTGCAGTTTAACAACTTTTGTATTCTTAATTCGTGGTCGAATTGATTCAAGTGAAAATTATTTTAAGTTTTTAACAGTTACCTTGTTTTTTAATTAGCCAATTCAACCCCCCCTTCTTGGCATTTCAACCATTTCAATACTTACAATAAGGGTACGACATTAACTGCTAAAGCTCTGAACAAGTACGTGGGAAAACTTGATCATAAGAGTAAAGTTATCTTTAAAAACTTTTGTCTCAATGCTTTTAACCCCAATTTTAAGGAAAATAGAGTTAGGAACAACAATCCTCCTCTACAAAATATAGTTGAAAGAGAAGTTATAATTATTGATGTCGTTTCCGAAATAAATTTTGTGACCAACGTGAACAAATGAGTGGTAGACTTTGGTGCTACCAGGAACATCTATGCAAACTGATGTGCTTTTACCTCCTACAATAGTGTGGGAGGTTAAAAAGAATATATGTATCTCGATGATTCCATAACAACTCCAAGTCTAGGAAAAGGGAAAGTTCTTCTAGAGCTCAAATCTAGAAAGACTTTGGCCTTGAGTGATGTGCTACATGTGCTATCAATAAGAGTTAATCTAACCTATGTAGCCTTGTTCGTAAAAGTTGGAGGTTAAAGTGTCATTCAAATATCATAAAATCATTATGAAAAAAAATAATTTTTTTTTGTGGGGAAGGGATATTGTGAACAAGGTCTCTTTATACTCAATATTTTGAAATTATTAATGAATCTTATTCTTTTGCCTATATTATTGATTCATATGATCTATGGCATGCTACATTAGAACATGTTAATTGTTTGTATGTTATTAAATTGCAATGACTGGGATTAATTAATATGCATGATAAGCAAAGTAATAAATGTGATATATGTGTGGAATCTAAAATAACGAATAAATCTTATCATTTTGTAGAATGGTTAACTGGATTGTAAGGGTGAATTCATACTGATCTAGCTTCTTTAAAACAAACCATGTTTAGAGGTGGTAAAACTTATTTTGTGACGTTTATAGATGATTATTCTAGATACACCAAAGCATACTTAATAAAACATAAGGATGAAGCTTTTAATGTGTTTGTAACTTATAAAGCGGAAGTAGAAAATCAATTGCATAAGAAAAATAAAAGGATTAGATCAAATACAGGTGTTAAGTATATATTTTTTAATGAATATTGTGTTAGAGAAGGTATTATCCATGAATTAGCTCCACCAGATTCACCTAACTCTAACGAAATAGCTGAGAGAAAGAATAGAACTCTTAAGGAAATGATGAATTCCATGCTTATTAGTTCTAGTGCACCTGATAACTGCTAGGGAGAAGCCCTTCTTACTACATGTTTTTTTACAAAATAAGATACCTCATTAGAAAATTGGTAAAACTCCATATGAGTTATGTAGAGGTTATTAACATAATCTTAAATAGGATCTAAAACCTATGATTTTATGTTCTTAGGTTATGCTAAATATAGTATTGCCTATAGGTTTCTTGTTTTTAAAAGTGATGTGATTGAGCATAATACTATAGTGGAGACAAAAAATGTTGAGTTCTTTGAATGTATATTCCCTTTAAAGTTTAATAAGATATCTGAACAACCTATAAATAATAATAGTGATGTCATGTGTGAGGTTTTGAGAAGAAGGAAAATACAGAGAAAGGAAACTTGATTTGGAGATGACTTTTATACTTATCTCATTAATAACAAGCTTTGTAGAGGCTACTAGTGTTTGTGATGCAAAATAATGGAATAAGGCCATTAGGACTTAAATTGAATCAATTCAGAAAAATAATACTTGGACATTAGTATATTTGCCTAAAGGAGAAAAACTCATTAGTTGTAAGTGGGTCTTTAAGAAAAAGTATCATCCTGATGGATTCATAGAAAAATATAAGGCAAGATTAGTAGGAAAAGGTTTTACTCAAAAACCCAACATAGATTACTTTGATATTGTTGCCCCTGTGACTAGGATTTCCTATATTCAAGTTTTGTTGGCTCTAATAGCTATCCATAAGCCAATGGTACACTAGATGAATGTTAAAATTGTTTTTCTGAATGGTGAATTAGAGGAAGAAATTTATATGACTCAACCTTAAGGGTGTGTTGTACTTAGTCAAGAGAATAAAGTGTGCAAAGTTTTAAAATCTTTGTACCGATTGAAACAAGCACCAAAATAGTGGCATGAAAAACTTCATAATGTGTTGCTTTGTGATGGTTTTTCACCAAATGATGTTGGTAAGTGTGTTTACTCTAAATCTGAACATAGTGAATGTGTCATTTTATGCTTGTATGTTGATGACATTTTAATCTTTGGTACATGCAATGCGATTGTCTTAAGAACTAAATTGTTTCTAGGTTCTAAATTTGAAATGAAATACATGAATGAAGTCAATGTGATTTTAAGTGTTAGAATCATAAGGAAGGGAGATACTATATTACTATCTCAAGAATAATACATTGAGAAACTTCTTTGGAAGTTTTGATATTATGACTTCAAACTAGTGAGTACCCCTTATGATGGTTCAATGGATTATGTCATTGAATATAGTGGATTTCTCGCTGTACTAGAATGGTACTGATCGAGGTCGTACCCGACTAAAGTAAACAGTGTAAATGCAGTAATTAGGAGTTAACTCAAGGTCGTCTCCTAATGACCATTGTTTTCTACTAAAGCTTTTCAGATACAAACACAAAGCGGGGGTGTTGACAGATTCAAAATCACAATTTAAATTCAATGAAACAATTATGAAAACGTGTTGATTCCCTTATTCAAATGCACGTCCACTTATCATCAGTCATGAAAATTGGAGCTATATTAGATTAACTCTTAATCCACTCATTCCTAATCAACTAAGTGAAGATTAAAAAAAAGCTTCATTATACTTTAAGGAAATGCACATAGCAATTAATCTCACCATTGAACAAGAAAACCACATTCATTAAGCATGAATACAGATTAACTTAAACACAAAATTATCCACTGCATATTAAGCACACACAGAATTTGAATTGCCCTACGAGATTAAAAGACAAAAAGTAAATCAAAACAGAACTCAATCAAAATTATGAAACAAAGAACCTCAAAGCTTATGCAATATCCTCAGGGAATTAATCACAAAATCAACCTTCCATGGAAATGGAGCTGCAACAGAATATAATTGTAATAAAATTCATCCTTTCAATGCAACAAAGAACAAGAAAACGTAAATGGGCAGAAATGAAAACGTCATGGGCAGAAACGAAAATCAGATGCATCAATAAAAGTGATACCCAAGTTGTTCCAATGTGAAGAGATATAAAAATCCCCAAGTGGGTGCTGATTCAAAGTGCAGAAAAATATAAAAGATGAGTGGGTGCCTCCATGGTCACCATACAAGCTCTAAAAACGTGAAAATGGTATGAAGAAGAAGGTGACTATCTAAAATGAAAATGAGACCTAAAATCTCGTGGTCACATCACTCTACCACTCATTTACAAAAATGTCATTTAGAGCTGTAAAATTACAAAAGTGTCACTCTAGGCCTAAAATGATGGCTCAATCATTTGAATGACGTGGAAATGATGTGGAAATGACATGAAAATGATGTACAAACTCTCTTAATCTTAAGAGTAATATCCAAGCTCCAAAATTGTTTCACAAAATTCCTAAAAATAATTAGAAACGAAAATTAGACCAATTAATGCCAAATTAATCAAAATTCAGAATAATGGCCCAATGAAGCTCAATAGATGAAAATGCACTAACAATAGACAATTAAACACTAAATAACCATCAAGATGAGCACAAAAAGAAAATGAAATAAGAGAAAATAATGACTCATAAGATACAATGATGCTAATTAGATCTTTAATTCAGATCAGACAAAATCCACTGATGGTTATGTATTCACACTTGTGGGTGGTGCGATTACATGGAGATCAACCAAGCAAACAATTATTGCAAGATCAACAATGGAATTTGAATTTGTTGCTCTCGAAAAGGCTGGTAGTGAGGCCCAATGGTTGAAAAAATTCTTGCAAACATTCCACTAGGAATGAAACAAACCCAATTTGTATTGATCCATTGTAGTTGCCAATCTGCATTAGTTATAGCTAAAAACAAGAATTATAACAAAAAGAATGGACATATACAATTGAGACATAATATTGTGAAGCAATTGCTAAAGAGTGGAATTATTTCCATTAAGTATGTGAAGTTAGAACAAAATCTAGCAAATCCTCTGACAAAACCCTTGGGAATGAGACTTAAGTCACTTGCAAACAAAAAAGTGATGGTAAAAAAATGTTTGTGATTGGTGATCCCATGAATAAGGTTCATATAGGTAAAAACAGGTCACTTGTTAGTTCTGATAACACTAAATTGAATTTAAATCAATTATGTCAATTACTATGGTGTGTATGAAAATGCTAGAGATTGCATTATTGAGAGGTTGAACTTTATAATTAAATTCTATATGGTGTAAGAATTTTAATGATTTTCATATTCCTCACAAGTGGTGTATGATTTGTAGCATTCACTTGATGAAATCACCTATATAAGTGTCAAGTGGGACCGCTTGCATTAGATCTTAGCATGATCTCCTTAACACTCGTGAATATCGGGCACATGCATGATCTTATAAGTAGAACACAATGATAACAACAAGGATTGTGGGGGTGTATTGTGATTGATAAATCACTAATACATATAAAGTGTCTTTGGTTCATATACCTTGTTATACCAACTACACAATGTATTTAGTTTCTCATTCTAGGACTGCTTCATATAGTTTGTTATACCAACTTTGATACATTACATCTTATATGAGACCCGGGATTTTCTTTTTCATTCTTTCGTTCGCTTTTGTGATTTTTGGGGAACTGTTATAATATCAGTGTATCAAAAAATATCCATGATCTTCTCCCTTCTATTTGATGATGTTTCTATCTTTGCAGAAGTCGTGGTTGCAAATTTCTTTCCCATAAGTCATGCTTTGTTGAACGTTGAGGATTGCTTCTTTTTTTTTTTGGTAGCTTCGCACAAGGCAAGGAGTGATGGCTCATTTTGTTTTCCTCTTTCACAAGTCATGTGTCTTTATAACATCCTAATCGGATATTAGTAATTTAAATAAAGTAAAATAAATATTAAATCCACAATTAATATGAAAAGCTTTTTTCTAAAATGCGGGAAACTTTCAAACTTTATTAAATACTCCAAAAACCAAAGTATCCAATGTAACTCAATGTTCATAAAATCCAATAATTGTTAAAAATTGAAAGTTTACCAAATAGTAATTATATAAAACAACTCCCCATGCTAGACCCTCTCCGGCTTTATGAATCACCAGTTCCACCTGAAATATCATTTACTCCCGTGTAAAGAATTACACGATCATTGTCAAATACAAGCAGATAGAATGAGCTAATAACATACATAATTTATAACCAAAATAAAATATACACACACACACACACTCGTCGGAGGACCACAATCCTTCAGTTCCAGAAAACATGACCACCCTCATGTTCATCCGTGTTCTACATCCTCAGATGATGACCTTAATATGTCTTTTGCTGCCACAAGCCACAACTCGTGGTTCCACCTCTACAAGACACAACTCATAGATACATGTGCGATACTATCCTGTTACGAACCACCATCCATAATGCTAGGTGGAGTTCCCAATACGGATCACAATTTGTATTCTCAACACAAGATTCACAACCTTACTAGCCACAACCTGTTATTTACCTAATCAAGTGGAGCTCATCCATACGAGCCACAACTCACATACTCGCACAGGTTTCCAATATCACCAGGCCACAACCCGGGATTGCCATGTGTTTACCCTCCATTCCGAGCCACAACTCAATGAATGCCTCAACAAGCTCCACACTTAAGGTATCATCCAAAGCATTATAGACCACGCACCAATCAATTGGCACAACCTCTGAAATGCACGAAAGTTTATCCTTACCAAATATGAAATGTAGAATCAGCTTAGAAAACAGATCAAAACCCAGTTGTAGTGAATATTCATTTCACAAACCCAACATTCTCGTGTTAATCAAATCAAGATCATACCCCAACTCAAAAGAATGGGACTTTTGCATATACTCAAAATTGAAACAGCGGAATAATGCTCATGATATGACAACATAAAGGTAAAAAAAACATGCAAAATCCACACATAACCCTTGCATACATGACATCCTGGTCCCCTTGCATATGTGCATGTAGTTTGCAATTGATCTAAATTGTTGGATATAAATTAATGCAAAATTCTCAATAGGGAAATTTGAATACAAGGATGAGCTAAATTGGTATAAAATGAAGATGTATGTGATGCATAAATGGTGAAGGATATGATAACCAAATTAGAATGATAAGTAACGAATGAAGCTCACTATTGATTATGGAATCAAGCACAAGCACATGCAAAACCAATTGGTAGCAAACTCTAGATTGTGACAGCAAAATCTGAGCATGACAATGACAACAGACAACAACAAGATTTGGTTTAATTTGTGTTAGAATTGATTAGGGTAAATCAAAATCAGGTTTTCTTATGGTCATTCCAGGATACTAGGAAAATGTAAACATGAATGCCTAACATGTGGCTAGACTGTCATGATGCATACAAGTTCCAAACACAACCTAAAAGATCACAACCATTTCAACTATGCTTCTCGAAAATATGACAGTAATTTTCAAGACTTCAAAACAAGCATAAGCCCAATTGTAATAAATATGTGTGAAAACCTCATAGCAATTTTCAAGACGACATGAGTTTATTTTGTTTTTTTGAAAATTGTTGTCTAATTGAGTTATGAATTGCCAGAATTTCTAAGTGTTTCACAAGTCTCTTGGGAAAAGATACTTGGACTTTCCACTTTATTACTTGTACGATTTGGTACACTTGTCAATCCTATAACAAGTTTTTACAGGTGGGAATACTTACCACTACATAACTTAACAAATTACATAAGTTAATATCATCAGCATATAAAAATCTATACACTTATATACCTCAAACAACCTATTACATAATTTATAAAACATATTTAAAGCCACCCAACTACCGCCAGTGCCACTCATAGTCGCCCAACGCAACTCAAACAAAGAAATTCGTGGAAAAGTAGCGCCCAACACTAGATTAAGTTCCCAACGAGCCTAGTGGTTGCCCAACGAGAGGACCCTTGGAGCTCCAATATTTAATTTGATTTTCTAGCGCTCAATGATCTAGATTGACACCTAGTCAATGAGCTTGCTGACTTTGCTGTCGCCAGCAAAAAGAACCCTTGCCCAACAACAAGCAACTCAGATAAACCATTGTCTAAGTGGCGCCCATCGCTATCAGTGGTGCCCAACGATATGAGAAAATCCCAATTTCTCCTTTTAAGCTTGATTTATGTAATTTGACACTCTTTAAGCCAATTATCAATACTAAATATTTCAAGGATCAAAAAATTTGTGTTTCTTAACTCAACTAGTGTCACATTACCGAATTCAAATCTCACATAGGCATTCTCAATAACATATAAATAATTTTTAAGCTGTTAACAAATACAATGCATACTAAACAAGATTTTGCATAGATTGAAAATAATACACAATTCATCATCACAAATTCAAAAGATCACAAATCCATAATTCTAAAACATCAAAATTCACATATTTTGCAACAATTAAACAACTCAACATGAAAAATCTAGAAATTAGTTTCCCTCACCTTAAAAGACAACCTAAACAACTCTAAGAATACCAAAACTGCTATAACTCCACATGATGTTTTATTTACCCAAAGAAACGTCATAAGAACGACCAGGACATACCATTATTGATCACTTATCAACAAAGACTCATAGATGATTAAAAGAACACGTGCAAGCAAGGTAGCTCACATGCAAGAAGCAAGAAGTTTGGACAGAAAAAAGTAAAAAACCAACTTACTCAGATTAGGAAACTGATCAAATGGAAGGAAGTTAAGATCTCATCACAATGATCACTTCAAGGGTCTTAGATCTTCAAAAAGATGAACTGAGGGTCATAAGGCTTAGAAAGTCAAATGACTCTAGGAAAGTAGTTTCTATCTAAAAAATAAAGTGTTTTAGATACCGAAACTTGTTTATCAAATATCATTATTTTAAAGAAAATATCTCTTCTAAAATATCACTTTCTAAATCCTTACAATGTTAATAAAGACTAGATAAAATTAATAGCGTAAAAAATTATCAAGAATATATACATGATTGTTAAACTCATAAAACACTCATATTCTGCCGCAATTCAATTTATTCGTAATCATTTATACAATAAAACTTAATGCCGCAATTCAATTTATCTGTAATCATTTGTACAATAAAACTTAATGAGTTATTATTTTCTATTAATCCCAAGACAACCTTAATCGATCTCCATTTGGAACATTAATTAGAAAATTAATACCGAAAGCTGGGGTACAAGTCGATCTTAGGGAAAATAAAACTATAAGAACTACCTTTTATAAGGAACTGTTAATTTTTCTTTGTCTTCAAATTAATGTGTTTAAAACAAAAAAGAAGACAGAGACATATATGAATGATTTTGGTGATTAACTTTGTGCAGTCTATTTTTGTGTGTTTCTTGATGCATATGCATTGGATGATTGGGATCACATATTTTGTCTTCCCCTACGCAAAATAAAAGAGTTTGCACACGTTTTCACAACTGAATTACTTTGTTCTATTATTTATAAGAGAAGAAGGCACTATTCCCTGAACACAAATTAACAAATTGTCAACAAAAGAAGAAACAGATAAATAATAATCATTATATCAATGCATCTGTGTGTTGTTTATATATGTATTTATGGAAACAAAACAGATATATAAATATTGTCTCTCATTTGTTTGTTAATATATATGATGCAATTAATCCTCCAAGCTGGCTGCATACTTAACTTTCACGTAAAGTTATGTGTCAACAACATCTCTGAACATTTGGAATGTTCCATAGAATCAATAATGTATGGCTCCAACCTTTCAACAATTTAATTGTCTTTCATTTATTAATTCTTTCCTTTTAATTATTTATTTATCTCATCTTTCACGTACACATCTTATTACTTACAAATTACAAATGAATGATTCATTAATTATATAAGCACAGATTTTAATCTCAAAGAACGAAAATTAAATTAGGTATATCTGCCAACAAGAACATGGTTTGACTCACGCATAATTCAAAGTTAAATTATTTTATTTTGAAAAAAAAAAACTCTATATATTCTTCTATACAGAGAGGAATATTCTCATTTTACGTTTAATTTGTTAATTATGTATATAGTGATCTTTGGAATATTATTTGATTTTGTTTCAGTTCCATTTGAGCTATGATAAGAACAAAAATTGTTTATTAAATAACCAAAACAAATAACGTTTCTCCCAAGTTTCCTTCACTGGATTAAAAGGACACGACGTCGCATCAGAGACTTGGAAAATAAAAGTTGAACATTTTCTTTTTGTAACTAAGCCAAATTTGGCACTTTCTTTCACTGACACGATATCTATATTAACTTTCTTGGGAAAGGTCATAATTGTAGGTATGCAACATATCAACAACTATTGCTTTAAATTGTAATAACTTTTATATATAATATTATTTCCCTTAGTTTTTTTTTTTTGTATTTAATTCATCTTGAATAATTGCTTGTAGGTCGACAGTTGAACATTACAGAATTTTGATAGTACATTTTTTCTATGAATGTTAATCCAAAATAAGTTTTGTTAAGACAATTGTTTACGATTAAGCTTTTGTAAACCGTGGACATGTTTTCACATACAAGGAATAAGAGAAAATCAAAAGCGAAAGTAGATCAGACAAAAAGTTGAAAAATTGAAACTGAGTTATTTTGTTTGTTTTTCTCTTGACGAAAAAAGAGTAACTGTGGAAGATACAAATTCTGGGTTGATTAGATACAATTTGTTTTTAGAGGAAAGCAGTGGTGTGGAAGCTAGGGTTTTAAGTATGTAGTTTGCTGCCCTACAAAAGTTTAACACTTTGTATTGTAATGATTTAAAATTAAAATAAAATTGAGGCTTCAAAGACATTGATTTCTGTGACAAAATAATAAATAATATATATATATATATATATATATATATATATATATATATATTAAATAGTATGTAAGTTGGATTTTCATTCTTGTGTATATTGAAGAAATATACTTGTTTCATCCAAATTAATGTTTTCAATTTTCAATAAAATACTAAACTTCTATTTCATTTTTTCTCCAAATAAATATTATTTTCTTGAAACACTTAATGATTTGATTCCCTTAAATGATATATTTAATAAACATTTTTAAATATAGTATATTCATAATATTAAAAAATTAATAATATTTTAGAAAAAAGAACCTTCAATAATTACTATTATTGTGATTGTTTTCTTAATTATATAAAAATCATAAACTTTAATCAGCTTGAAATACCAATGACATTTTTGTTTTAAGATTTTTTAAGCATCAGACAAAATTATCAATTGTAACCACTCCAATTATTGCGATTTTAAGTGTATTAAAGTAAAGAACATACACAAAACATTTCTCACATAGAAACTATATGTACCATTGCCTTTAATACTTATGTACCATTGGTATTTCATGTCCAAGCATACCTTTGATAGTATATGCAGAAGTACATCTCAGTCACCTAAGCCAACATATATTCGACCTAAACATATTCGGTCAAGAAGGAGTCGTACTAACCAGACTATTGATATCAATAAATTATGATTAAGTTAAAAATAATAAAGGGTCAAAACAAGATTAACAAGTAATTAGGTCACGTGGCTCACGCCTATCTAGTTAAGGACCTATAAATAGTAATATAAATAGCACGTTCTATGTGATACATTAATTAGGTTCATTATTATAGCATTTATTACGATCTGAAGCATTTGGTTGACTTGAACGTTAGAGTGTCTTATGTAGGCACATCCCTCATTACGGATAAGAGAGAACGATATCTGATGAGTGGTTGTCTCATATACAGTGTAACACCCCATCAAGGATGTATCACTTACAATTTTCAAAATGACAAAACCAATTCAAAATGTTACTTCAATAACATCGCATAAAACTAAACTTAATTGAAACTTTTGTTGCTCAAACTTAATCCCAAAGTTTTCTCCAAATATAAACATGATATAAACCAAATATTTGTCTTATTACAACCCATAACATATTATTCTATAACGTTCCTACAAAAAAATTCCCAATAAAACCCTGGTATGTTTCCTTATAATTGTGCATCTTCGTCAACATTTGCACTAACATATGCTCTCATGTAAAATACAATCATTGCAATCATACATAAACAAATCAAGAGTGAGCTATTTAAAATTAAACATCAACATAAAAACATTAAACTTCAATCTCATACTTACCCATACATAATCAACATCAAACAACTAACTTGTTAGCTTTACCAAAGCAATCACATAAAACCATAACCATCCTATCCACAAGTTCATACTATAATATTATTGTTACCAAACACTCTAACATTTGAACCTAACTTACCAACATTTGTTCACCACCAGAACATAACCACCTTTCCTGTTTCTTACAAGCCTTACGGACAGGATTCTCCTTCCCCAGCTTTCCAAGAGCTTTACAAGGAAAGCCCTCCCTTCTTGCTTCCCACAAGTCTTACAGACATATTTCACTTCCCCTACTCCCCTAAAGCCTTATGGGTGAAATAAAAAGGTGTCATTTTTCACCACTCTCTCAAGAGCTTCCACGACGAAGTCCACCTCCGATATAGTTACGCAGAAAAAAGAAATCTTACTTATCATTCTTTTACAAATACTTTCACGCAAATACCACCTTTTAACAATAAAACAATACATAAAATATTCAAGTTTTATTAATTAATTAATATAATAATACCCATAAACTTCTAATTAACTTATCAAAATCAAACATGAACTTTATGATTATTCTTTAACCAAATAAATAAAAATAAAGTGTTGAATTACTAAACCGTGTAACATCATTGTACCTTAAGTATTTTAACAATGCGAATAGGCTTCTTTAAAAAATATACAACTTGTTAGTCATAGAAAAACCATATCGAAAATGATTGTTTGACAAAGTTGCACAAAGTTGACAAAGAATCTACGTGGCAGTTCTCCACCACTAGTCACCGCTATCCGCGGTTGTCTAGCTTGGTTCGTCATATCTGAAGTTACCCACTACTATCCAACATTGTCCAACACTGGTTTCTTCTAGTCTGCCCCTGTCCACCATTGTTCGCCGCCGTCCATCGCCATTCGCTGCCACAGTTTCGTTCAGCAACCACTGGATCTGGATTGCCTCTTCGAGCGACAGCCAACCCCGCCGGTGCCGAAGGCAAACTCTCCTCCACGCGCCGCTACACTGTCCGCTGCAGCCAGGCGCGTGACACTCATGCGTCGCTTTCCCGCCGTCGAAACCTCATCGCGTCTCCACCGTAGGGGTCACCGGAGCTTCCTCTATCTGTTCAGCCCCCTAGAAGCTAGTTTGAGTGAGATCCTGAGGCCTCCCTTGTGAAAATAACCCTAGGGCTTAGGGTTTCTCTTTTTTTTTCACATGTGCAACTATATTTCATCTCCTTTATCTGAAATGGCCACTGCAAGTGCTATTTCATTTTCTGGAAGCCCTTACATAACTTCAGAGAAACTGAATGACCAAAATTATCTATCTTGGTCGGCTGCCATGGAAATGTGTTTTCTTGGTCAAGGACACCACGGCCACCTCAAAAAGGATGGCAATCACGTTCCTACTGAAAAAGCTTAACAGTGGAAACAAGCAGATTTCTAACTATGTGCTCTATTGTGGCAGTCGGTGGAACCACGACTTTTGATGTCCCTCCGAGCCTTCAAAACATGCCACTCATTTTGGAAGAGAGCTCAAAATATCTATGCAAATGATATCCAGCGCCTCTATGATTCGGCGAACAAGTTGGCATCTCTAAAAATGACTAACCATGATATGATCTCGTTCATGAATAACACTCAATCTGCTGTGGAAAAAGCTTAACAGTGGAAACAAGCAGATTTCTAACTATGTGCTCTATTGTGGTAGTCGGTAGAACCACGACTTTTGATGCCCCTCCGAGCCTTCAAAACATGCCACTCATTTTGGAAGGGAGCTCAAAATATCTATGCAAATGATATCCAGCGCCTCTATGATTCAGCAAACAAGTTGGCATCTCTAAAAATGACTAACCATGATATGATCTCGTTCATGAATAACGCTCAATCTGCTGTGGAAGAACTTCGAATGTTCTTGGAAGTCGATTCTCTAGATGAAATGAAGAAAAAGCTTGACAAGTACTATATGGTGATGATCCTCTGCATTATACATCTAGACTTTAATCATATCAGAGATCAACTTTTGACCTCTCACGAGGTTCCTTCAATGGACACTTTGATCTCTCGCATGATACGTGTTCCAACTCCTCAAATTCTAGAAACTTTTACTGTAGTGGAACCATCTGTCATGGTCGCCACCCGAGGAAGAGGAGGATGTGGAACTAGAGGAGGTGGACGTGGAAGTCGCGGGCGTCCTTAGTGCACATATTGTAAAAGGATGGGTCATACGCAGGAAAACTACTACACCTTACATGATTTTCCTGCCAAAACAGCCAATGTCTCCCAGGCAGATACTACTGACTCCAAGTTCACTGAGGACGAGTATCAAGAGTACCTACGACTCAAGTCCAACAGCTTGGCACAGTCATCTTAAGCTCCAAGTACATCAACTGCTTGCATCTCTCAATCCATGGAAGGTCACAATTCATGGGTAATTGACTCTAGTGCTTTTGACCACATTTTTGGTAATACCTCCTTGTTCCCAACCATTTCATTTCAAGAAAAATCTCATTTTATAACCCTTGCAAATGGTTCTAAAACATCCTCAAAGGGAGTCGGTCAAGCCATCCTATGTCCCTCCTTAAATCTAAAATTTGTCATTTTTGTCCCTAATTGTCCTTTCAATTTAATTTCCTTAAGTCAGTTAACCAAAACATTGAATTGCTTTGTAACCTTCAATAACAAATCTTTTGTTATACAGGAACGTGGCTCGGGGAGACAAATTGGAGAAGGATATGAAGCGGGCAGATTATACCATTTTGGATCTCGTCCACGAGTGTCATGTGTTGCAGCTCCCAATCCTAAAATGTTACATGATCGGCTTGGCCACCCTCACCTGTCCCAGCTAAAGAAAATGTTTCCTGATGGGCAACTAGGAAAACATGTTAGATCTACCTTTCCTAAAAGGTCTTAATCAACGTGTAATTCTAGTTTTTTTGTCATCCATTCCGATATCTAGGGATCTAGTCGTGTCTCATCTTTTGGCTTTAGGTATTTTGTTACTTTCATTGATGAATATTCGAGATGTACTTGGGTTTATCTTATGAAATAACGTTTTAAATTGTTATCCATCTTCACATCCTTTTTGAATGAAATCAAGAATCAATTTGGTCAAGTAATCAAAATCATAAGAAGTGACAATGCCAAAGAGTACTTTTCATCTACTTTTTCTAACGTTTTGAGTTCCCATGGTATCCTACATCAGTCTACTTGTCCTCATATGCCACAACAAAATGGTATAGCAGAAAGAAAAAATAGACACTTGGTTGAAATTGTTCGTACCCTTTTGCTTAGTACCAATGTTCATGTCCATCACTGGGGAGATGACATCTTAACTGCAGGTTTTCTCATTAATCGGATGTCATCTTCCTCTCTCAATCATAAGGTCCTTTTCTCCATTCTGTTTCCAGATAATCTTCTCTTTCACACTTCTCCTAGAATTTTTGGTTGTGTATGTTTTGTTCATGACACATCTCCAAGATTAGACAAGCTTTATGCTCGTTCTCTCAAATGTGTTTTCTTGGGCTATTCACTACTTCAAAAAGGGTATCGATGTTACTCTCCCGAAACCAAGAAATATTACATGCTTGCCAATATTACATTCTTTGAACAGACCCCTTACTTCTCTCCATCTATTCAAGATGTTCATGTCATACAGCAGGTCCTTCCTATTCCCGTGGCTGAGTACAATATTTCCAATGTCTATGTCAATCCAAGTCTTGATCAAAGTCCTCCTAAGCCATCATCTCCACATATTGATTCTCTCCAACATAGGACGCTAACGAATAGTCCAGTTTTCCAGGAACATGGTGAATCCCCTACTTCAGATTCTTCTCCCTCGTCTCTTGATACCACGATCCTGGTGAAGGTGATTCAGGTTGGCCCATTGCTCTCAGAAAAGGTACTCGTTCCTCTCGAAATCCACATCCCATTTATAATTTTCTTAGCTATCACAAATTATCGCCTTCTTATTGTTCACTTTTATCCTCAGTGTCCTCTGTTGTTATTCCCAAAAATGTGAATGAAGCACTTGATCATCTTGGATGACGACAAGCCATGATTGCAAAGATGCAGGCTCTTGAAAGCAGTCATACTTGGGAGCTCGTGCCCCTTCCATCGGGCAAGAAGGTTGTTGGTTGTCGATGGGTGTATGTAATTAAAGTTGGCCTGATGGTCATGTTGATCGGCTCAAAGCCTGATTAGTTGCAAAAGGGTACACTCAAGTTTATGGCCTTGATTATTGTGACACTTTCTCTCTCGTGGCCAAGATGACTACTATTCGCCTCTTCTTTGCAATGACAGCAATTTGTCATTGGCCGCTTCATCAATTGCATATCAAAAATGCATTCCTTCATGGTGATCTTGAGGACGAAGTTTACATTGAGCAACCTCCTGGTTTGTTCTCAGGGGGAGTCGGGGTACGCTATGCAAATTGCATCGCTCTTTATATGGCCTCAAACAATCACCACGAGCTTGGTTTGGAAAATTCAGCTCCATTGTTCAGAAATTTGGGTTAAGACGTAGTGAGGCAGATCACTCAGTCTTTTACAAACATACCTCTCTTGGGAAATGTCTTTACCAAATAGTATATGTTGATGATATTGTCATTACAGGAAATGATACTGCTAGAATATCTCAACTTAAGAAGCACTTATGTAGACATTTTCAAACCAAGGATCTTGGAAGCCTCAAATACTTCTTGGACATTGAAGTAGCTCAGTCAAAAGATGAAGTTGTAATCTCTCAAAGGAATATGCTCTTGATATATTACAAGAAACAGGCATGATTGACTGCAGACCAGTAGACAATCCTATATGGGCCCAAATCAGAAGTTAACAACAGAAGAAGGCGAATTATTCTCTAATCCAGAGAGATATAAGAGGCTTGTTGGAAAGTTAATTTATCTCACTATTATGAGGCCTGATCTATCTTTTGCAGTTGGAGTTGTTAGTCAGTTTATGCAGACTCCATGTCTTGGACATTGGAATGCCATCATCCGTATTTTAAGGTACCTCAAGAAGGCTCCAGGACAAGGTTTGCTATATGAAGATAAAGGAAATGTTCAAATCTCTGGGTACTATGATGCTGATTGGGCAGGCTCCCCTATTGACAGACGCTCTACTATGGGATATTGTGTCCTCCTTGGAGGAAATGTTATCTCTTGGAAAAGTAAAAAGCAAAATGTAGTGGCCTGATCCACCACTAAAGTTGAATATCGGGCAATGGCGTCTCTCACGTGTGAACTCATATGGGTAAAACAATTTCTTCGAGAGCGTAACTTCTGTGAAATTCAAACCATAAAGATGTACTGTGACAACCAGGCTGCTCTCGACATTGTATCAAATCCAGTGTTTCATGAGAGGACTAAACACATAGAAATTGACTGCCACTTTGTTCGAGAAAAATTGATGACCAAGGAAATTTGTACTGAGTTTGTTGGGTCAAATGACCAACTTGCAAATGTGTTGACCAAGTCATTAAGGGGACCTCGGATTAAGTTCATTTGTTCCAAGCTTGGTTCATACAATTTGTATGCTCCAGCTTGATGGGGAGTGTTAGAATTATTACTTCTATTTTATATCATTAACCCTATGTATAAGGTGTAGTGTGGGAAACCTCTACTGTTGTATCTAATTATGCACCTAGGGTCCTAGTGCAGTATCTTAGTCTTCCATGTACTTGTATAAGTTTTCATTATAAATAGAAGAAAGTGAAAGTAGTCCTATAAGCCCGCTACTCATATATTTTCAGTCTCAATCTCAAATGTATCAAAAGGTATCCTAATGCTCAGCTGTGTCAAAAAGATAATGCACAAGTTCTAAAATGATGCTAGCCTACATGCAATCACACACAACAAAAGATTGAAAGCTCAAGACTCACTATGCAAAAATTTTGACAAAACTGGTTCTAGAAATTATTCATCAAAAAATCTAAGCATTTCAACCTACTCTACCTCATTGTAGCAAGTTAACAATTCCTTTTCTCAGCTTTAGACTTCAAACTCAACCGAACAAAAAAAAATTCTAGCATTTTTATTTACAAACTGAAAATTTTCAAAAAATGGGACAGAAGATAGTAAACAACAGCAAAAATAGAGACAGATAAACAAGAACAGAAATACATAAACATAAAAGCATAAAATCAGACAAACAGGAACAAACTAGGAGAACAAAAACACAAGTGCAAATAAGGTGTTGCCTAACTAAATCTCCTAATAAAAGAGATTTAATAAAATGGCGTCATTCCAAAGAAATGGCGACTTGAGCTTTAGTTTGCATAATTGAGTCTTGCATCCTTATGTATAAGTTCATGTTTTTCTCTTTTTTAGAATCCTTCAAACTTGAGAACACTACCTTGTGTCCAAAGAGTTTATCATTCATAGTGACTATGAGTCGCTTAAATACTTGAAGGACCAACACAAGTTGAATAAAAGGCATGTTAAGTGGATGGAAATTTTGAAACAATTTTCCAATGTGATTAAGTACAAGAAGGGCAAAAGTAATGTGCTGGTTGACACCTTATCTAGAAGGCACACCTTATTTTCAAAATTAGGAGCCCAAATTCTTGGATTTGATCATATTCCAAAAATGTATGTTGAAGATTCTGAGTTTTCCTCTACTTATGTTGAGTGTATGAAAGAACCTCAAGGAAGTTTCTATATGAATGAGGGGTATTTGTTGTTTAAAAAAGGAAATATTTGTATTCCTCGAATTTCACAAAGAAAACTTCTTGTGCAAGAAACACATGAAGGAGGATTGATGGGTCACTTTGGGGTAGAAAAAACCCTGAGTCTTTTGACAGAAAAATTCTTTTGGCCCCATATTAGGAAGGTTGTTCAAAGGCATTGAAATAGATGTGTCTCATTTTTGCAATCCAAGTCTAAGACAATGCCTCAAGGATTATATACACTCTTTCCTATTGCTTCAACCCCATAGGAAGATATAAGTATGGATTTTATCTTAGGACTCCCAAGAACACAAAGGGGTTTTGATTTCATTTTCGTGGTAGTGGATCGTTTTAGTAAGATGGCACATTTTATACCCTACCACAAAGTGGATAATGTTAGCAACATTGCTAGGCTTTTCTTTAAAGATGTGGTCAAGCTTCATGGTTTACCCCACACCACAGTATGATAAAGACACTAAGTTCCACTTTATGTCACCCACAAACTGATGGGCAAACTGAAGTTGTTAATAGGTATTTGTCTACTATGATAACGACAATTTTAAAAGGTAACCACAAATCTTGGGATGATATGTCTTCCCCATAGTGAGTTTGCCTATGATAGAGTAGTTCATAGAACTACTAAGACCTATCCATTTTAGGTTGTTTATGACTTTAATCCTCCCATTCCTATATATTTGCTACCACTTCTTACATCTTTTGATTTTATTCATAAAGAAGGGGTGGAAAAAATTCATTTTGTCAAGAAAATGCATGAGAGAATTAAAAGACAAATCCAACAACAAACAGAGAGGTATGTTAAGTACAATAATAAGGGGAAGAGTGAAATGATTTTTGGAGAAGGGGATTGGGTATGGCTACACCTTAGAAAATATAGATTTCCTAAGCAAAGGAAGTCTAAACTTAGCCCTCAAGGTGATAGCCCCTTTAAAGTGTTGAAAAGAGTTAATGGCAATGCTTATAGGATAAAGTTGTCTGAGGAATATGATGTGCATGCCACCTTTAATATTGCTGATTTAATACATTTTGCAAGTGGTACTGATGATGAGGTAAAGACTACAGATTTGAGGACAAATCCTTCTCGAGAAGGAGGGGATGATGAGATACCTTTAGCCAGGGGACCTACAACAAGAGCTATGACGAGGAAGATACAAAAAGAATAGGTCTTAATTGAACATGCAAGGCCCAAGATGAACTTCACATGGCCCAAGGAAGATGTGAAAACCTAGCCTGACTCTTTACTTGTAAATGGTAAATTAGGATTTATTTTTTGGCTTTGTATTTTGGGCCCAATAGAATAGAGTTTTCTTTGGGCCATGTACTGGACCTCAAAAGAAATTGGGTTTATAAGTAATTTGGACTGAAAAGGGAATTGGGCCTTAAAATGGGCTTTAATTGAAGCACATAAGCTAGAGAGATCTAGAAGCTTCAAAGCTTACTCTCCAAGGCTCCAAGTTAGCGCCCCATGACAAGGCGAGTGTGATTGCTTAGGTGTCAAGTCACACCTCCCAATACTCCTTTTTGGCTCCAAAATTCAACTTTCTAGACTCATTTTTCTCTCATCTTTTTGGAGACTCCTTGGTCACATTTTAGCCCATAAATAGAATACTTATGACATGTATTTTTAACTTGAAATTTAGTAAAGAATTGCTGCCAAAATGTGTGCACATTTTCTCTCCCTTGAGCTCATTTTAGAGTAGCCTCCTTACTAGTCTACTCTAGCTTCTTTCTTGAGAGTTGATCTCACCTCTCTTAAGAAACCTTTGACCTACACCAAACCAAACACTTCAAGCCTCTTTCCTTCATGCTTTCGCGTCCAACATCATCCATGGAGCCTCCCTTCTTCACGCATGCTTCCATGGAACCAAGAAGAAGTCATCATTACCAGGACGTAGAATAGCACATTCTAAATTCAAAATTTCAATCCCCACACTAGAGCACTCGGTTTGCAGCACAACAATATTGACTAGCAGAATTGAAAAAGTTGATGAAATCGATGAATATGTCTTGGCCTTGATACCCAGCATGACTACATGCATTATTAATATATTATACCTATACACGGTACATTTTACTAATAACCCATCCAATATCATACCAACTATACCTATACATGCCAAATCATAGTATTAAGCTAATGTTTGGAACACCAATTGTGCTTTTAAGAAATTTGGACCAAGCATAGGATTTGTCTAACGGAAGTAGGTAAAAAGTAAGAACATACAAATCATATTACATAGGATTAATGAAACATGTTCATATATGCATAACTTGATTACAAGATTAATAAGCTGCATATATTCCAATCAATTTTCAAATTCTATGACAAGTTCAAGCTTTGCTATCATAATGCACTATTACATTTCTCTTTTATATAGTTAATTGTAATGTATTGTAATTTTTATAATATAAGAGAATAATAAAGATATAATTTTCAAATGATCAACCAGGTCGTCAACAATGAACAAAGGAGAATTTTTCTTTTGTATGGTTATAAAGGAACAAGGAAAACATTTATGTGGAAGACATTTTTTTTAGCTATACAATCTCAAGGTAAAATTTTGTTCACACTACATCAAGTGGGGAAACATCTCTCTTGTAACTCGGGCGTAGAATAACACATTCTAAATTCAAGATTCCAATTCCATCTTAGAGCACTCAATTTGCAACAGAACAATATTGACCAGCAAAACTAAAACAGTTGGTTAAATCGATGAATACATCTTGGCCTCGATAACCAAAAACATTACATGCATTATTAATATATTATACTTATCCTCACTCAATTTTATTAGTAACCCACGCAAAATCAAAGTAATTATACCGATATATGCTAAATCATAATATTAAGCTAAAGATTAGGGCACCAATTATTCTTTTAAGAAATTTGAATCAAGCATAGGATTTGTGTAATGGAAGTAGATAAATATTAAAAACCTGCAAATCATATCACACACCATTCTTAAAACATGCTCATATATACATAACTTAATTACATCATTAATGAGTCGTATATTCCGATCAATTTTCAAATTCTATGACAAGTTCAAGCTTTTGCTATCATAATGCATTGTTACATTATTCTTTTATAGAGTTAATTATAATGAATTCTAAATTTTATAATATTAGAGAATAATAAAGATATAATTTTCAAAAGATTAACTAGACCGTCCACAGTGAAGAAAGGAGTATATTCCTTTTGTATGGATATGAAGAAACAAGGAAAACATTTATGTGGAAGACACTATTCTTAACTATACGATCTCAAGATAAAATTTTACTCATACTACATCAAATGGGACAACATCTCTCTTGTAACCGGGACGTAGAATAACACATTCTAAATTAAAGACTACAATCCCCACACTAAAGCACTAAGTTTGCAACAAAACAATATTGACCAGTAAAATTGAAATAGTTGATGAAATCGATGAATGTCTCTTAGCCTCGATTCCTGACAAGACTACATGCATTATTAATATATTATACCTATACACGCTCAATTTTATTAGTAACCCAAGCAAAATCAAACCAATTATACTTATACATTGAAATCATAATATTAAGATTAAGACGCCAATTATGCTTTTAAAAAATTTGGATCAAGCATATGATTTGTGTAACAGAAGTAGATATATATTAAGAACATGCGAATCATATCACACGGGATTCTAAAAACATGTTTATATATGCATAACTTGATTACAAGATTATTGAGCTACATATATTCCAATCAATTTTCAAATTCTATGACAAGTTCAAGCTTTTGCTATCATAATGCATTGTTATATTTCTCTTTTATATAGTTAATTGTAATTTAATCTAATTCTTATAATATAAGAGAATAATAAAGATATATTTTTCGAAAGATCAACTGGACTATCAACAATGAACAAAGGGAGTATATTTCGTTATATGGTTATGAAGGAATAAGGAAACCATTTATGTGGAAGACAATATTTTCTGCTATATCATCTCAAGGAAAAAATTCACACTTACATTAATTGGAAAACCACCTCTCTTATTACTAGGACGTAGAATAACACCTTCTAAATTACAAATGCCAACCTGACACTAAAGCATTCATTTTGCAACATCAAAGATGGAAGTTACCATGCATATCTATTAAAATTGGCTTACCTAATCATCTGGGATAAAGCACCAATGACCACAAATATTTTCTTGATACATTAAATATAACTTTGAATGATATAATGAATGGCAAAAAAAAACTTATTCAACATTTTTGTGGCACAGAGATAGTCTTCGAGGTTATTTCAAACAGATTATTCGTGTTATTCCTCAAGGTAGCATATATGATACTTTCCATAGAACAATAAAAGCATATTGCTTATAGGATCATTGTCAAGTATTGTCTTTGACAACAAACATGCATTTGTTTTATCATGGATTACAAAGTTCTACTATTGTAAACACTCAGAAAGTTTCAAACTTGATAATTAGAATTTGCGATCGTACACTAAGTGAATCTAACGATGGTTTATTTGAGATAGAAATTCCACCAAAATATTTAATCCTGAATTTAGCGATCTTATCACAGCCATATTCAAAAGGACATATTTCGCTTTAATGGAAAACTAAAAATATGGAATGTTTTTGCAAACCAAAAAAATATTGCTAAACAAAATTGAAACAGTTGATGAAATTGATGAATACATATTGGCCTCGATTTCTAGCAAGACTACATGCACTATTACTATATTATACTTATACACATTCAATTTTACCAACAACCCATGCCAAATCATACCAATTATACCTATACATGCCAAATCATAGTATTAAGCTAATGATTGGGGCACCAATTGTGCTTTTAAGAAATTTTTATCAAGCACAGAATTTGTGTAACAAAAGTAGATAAATAGTAAAAACCTAAAAATTCATATTATTAGGATTCTTGAAACCTAAAATATCATCGTCAGAGCAACCATTTTGATTGTTGACCACACGGTTTTGATAGCCTCTTCCAGGCGACCACAGTGTCAGTGTCATTGACGACACCTTCGTCGGAGCTTCCACACACCCATAAGCGCCTCCACAACATCTCAAATTTGTTGTTGTTTCAGTTGTGCGTGGTGGTGCATCCAGCCTCTTCTCCGGTGCGATCACCGTCGATGACCTCACCTCGATCTCGTCTACCGGGATTTGTTCTTGGTTCCTTAATCGGAGCACTTCTAATTTTGAGGGTTTCTCTCTCTTTTCCTCCATGGCGTCTTCCGCTTCTTTTTTCGCTTCTTCCGCTTTTGTCGCTTCTACCTCCAATATGTATGACTCATTAGCTTTTACCACCAATGTCAATGTGCATTTGCCCATTGATAAGTTAGATGACAAGAATTATGCCACTTGGGCATCTGACGTTAAACTTTGGCTTGAGAGTAATGGATATCTTGATCATCTTACTTTTCAAGTAACTGATATTGCTCCCTGTGATTTTCCCCATTGAAAGAGAATTAATGTTCATTTATGCATGATTCTCAAGAATACCATTCAATCTTATTTTAAACCAATCTTTCATGCCTACGACACATGTTATGAAGTCTGGAAACATGTCAAATTATTATACACCAATGACACTCAACGTCTATGTGGTGTTTGTCACGACCTTTTTAAAGTTGTTGCTCCTCGCACGCAAGACTTATTATTTGGGTAAGAAGAATTCACTTTTTCATGAATTTAATGAAGTATTACCTCCTACCTCTACCCGTACTGAAGAAATCGAGAAATGGTTAAGGTTCTTCATGGTTTTGACTTTACACGAACTTGCTAACAAATATTCTCATGTCCGTGATCAGATTTTGGGTTCTCCTATTACACCCAATTTTACTTCTACTTGTTCTACCCTTTAGTGTGTGCCTTGTCAACCTTCCAATGATACACCTGTCATTGCCAATGATTCCTCTACTTTAGCATCTCAACATGATGACCGCAACCGCTCTCGCAAACAAGAAAAATGGCGTCACAAGTGTGATCATTATGGTAAGTTTGGCCACAAAATTGATTGGTGTTATGCCTTACATGGTCGTCCTCCTCAATCTGCTATTATTGCTCAAACTTATCCTCCTTCAAAACCATCTATTATTGAAACAACTCGCACTCTTTTAATTCATGTGAGGTTCCTTAATCTTTTTGGAGTGATGTTATTCTTACTGCATGTTATCTTATTAATCATATGTCTTCTTCAGTTTTAGATAATAAAATACATCATTCCATTTTATTTCTTTATGAACCTTTTCATCCCATACCTTTAAAGGTTTTTGAGTCTACATGCTTTCTGCATAATTTTAGTCTTGGTCTTGATAAATTGTCTTCTTAATAACACAAATGTGTCTTTTTAAGGTTCACAAGATCAGAAAAAGGATACAAGTGTTTCTCTCCTTCTCTTAACTGTTATTTTGTTTCTGCAAATGTCGCCTTCAAGGAGTATTCTTTTTACTTTAAAAGTCATTCTCATTCCACTAAGTTTCCTTCTAATACCATCAATATTCCTAGTACTATCAATATTATTGTGACCTGTGATCTTTCCAAGTGTGCCTTTTACATCGTTAGTTTCTTCTCCACCACCACTTCAGGTTTATATTTTATGTCATCATCCTTAACAACCATCGAGTGACTCAACTCAAGTGTCAACTACTGTGTCTCCTTTGGATATGACAACTAAGTCTCCCCTTCCACCACATGGCATTCCAATTGTTCTCAGAAAAGGTATTTGTTCTACATGTAATCTCTCTCCTCGTTATATTGCTTTAAGTTACCATACATTGTCTTCACTTTTTTATACATGTCTTTGGTCTATTTCTTTTATGACCATTTCAAAATTTGTTCGTGATGCCTTAGCCCATCCTGGTTGGCATCAAGTCATGCTCGATGAACAAAGTGTTCTTCATAATAGTGAAACTTGGGAGCTTATCCCATTATCATCTAGAAAATTTGTTGTTGGTTGCATGTGAATTTTTGCTATCAAAGTTGAACCGGATGGTACTTTTGGTCGTCTCAAAACATGTCATGTGGCCAAAGATTACACCCAAATCTTTGGGTTGGAATATGGTGATACTTTTTCTCCCGTGACAAAGGTGGCTTATATTCGTTTATTTATTGTCATGGTAACTCTTCAACAATGGTCTCTTAATCAACTAGATGTTAAAAATGCATTCCTTAATGGTGATTTGCAAGAAGAGATTTATATGGAGCAACCTCCTTGATTTGTTGTTCAAGAGGAGTCTTCTAAGTTAGTATGTCATCTTTGCAAATCTTTATAAATCTTTATATAGCCTAAAACAATCTTTTAGGGTCTGGTTTGAAAATTTTAGCAATGTTATTCAACAATTTGGTATGACTCAATGTAAGGCAGATTATTCAATCTTTTATCGTCACTCAAGTGTTGGATGTGTCTACTTAATAGTATATGTTGATGACATAGTTCTTATAGATAGTGATAATCATGACATCTCTCAAATGAAACAACATCTTTATGATCATTTTCAAACCAAAGATCTTGGAAAACTCATATATTTCTTAGGTATTTAGGTGACACAGTCCAACAAAGATGGTATTGTTATTTCTCAAATATTTATATGGCCTAAAATAGTCTCTTAGGGCCTAGTTTGGAAAATTTAACAATATTGTTCAACAATTTGGTATGACTCGGTGTGAAACAGATCATTCAGTCTTTTATCGTCACTCAAGTGTTGAATTTGTCTACTTGATAGTATATGTTGATGACAGTTCTCACAAATAGTGATAATCATGGCATCTCTCAAATGAAACATCTTTATTAACATTTTTAGACCAAAGATCTTGAAAAACTCATATATTTCTTATGTATTTGAGGTGGCATAGTCCAACAAAGATGGTATTGTTATTTCTCAAATCTTTATATGGCCTAAAATAGTCTCTTAGGACATGGTTTGGAAAATTTAGCAATGTTGTTCAACAATTTGGTATGACTTGGTGTGAGGCAGGTCATTTAGTCTTTTATTGTCACTCAAGTGTTGAATGTGTCTACTTGATAATATATGTTGATGACATAGTTCTTAGAGACAGTGATAACTATGGCATCTCTTATATGAAACAACATTTTTGTGATCATTTTCAAACCAAAGTTCTTGGAAAACTTAAATATTTCTTAGGTATTAAGGTGACACAGTCCAACAAAGATGGTATTATTATTTCTCAAAGAAAGTATGCACTGGATATTTTGAAGGAAACCGGGTTGATGAATTCAAAATCTGTTGACAGACTTGGGGATCTCAATACTAAACTTCTACCAAATCAAGGGAGCCTATGTTAGATCCCAAACAATATAAAGGATTAGATGGAAAATTGAATTATTTTACAGTTACTCGTCCTAACATTTCCTTTGCAATTAGTGTTGTAAGCCAATTTCTTAATTCCCCATGCGAAGATCAATGGAGTGCAGTCATTCGTATATTAAAGTACATTAAAGGATATGCTAGAAAAGGTTGTTATATGGTTCTAATAACCATAAAAGAGTTGTTTATTATTCAGTTGCTGATTGGATAAGATCTCCTTTCGATAGAAGATCCACATCTGGAGATTGTGTCTTCATTGGTGGTAACTTGATCTCTTCAAAAAGCAAAAAACAAAGTGGTGTGGTAAGATCTAGTGCAGAAGCAAAATATAGAACTATGGCTTCAACCACTTTTGAGTTTGTTTGGCTTAAGCAATTGCTTAAAGAGTTACAATTTGGAGATGTTCACCAAATGACACTTATATGTAACAATCAAGCTACTCTTCATGTCAGTTCTAATTTTGTCTTTCATGACAAGACTAAACACATTGAGAATGACTATCATTTCATTCAAGAAAAGATTGTATCTCGAGATATCAAGTTTGAGTTTGTTAACTTAACTGGTCGGTTACCAGATATTTTCACTAAATCTTTACAAAGACCAATAATTGACTATATTTCTAACAAACTTAGTACATACAATTCTAACTTTAGGGTAAGTGTTAATATATCATAAGATATCTTATCTTTATCTTATTTTCAGTTTTTATTGTTATTATTCTTTATTCTTCATGTGTATTTAGAGCTTAACTCATTTTTTGTAATAATACAACCCTAATGTGTATATTCTACACAAGGGAGATTAATCTCATACCTGAATTCACTTTTTTAATAGCTATCATATTGCATTGTTACATTTCTCTTTTATATAGTTAATTGTAGTGTATTCTAATTCTAATGAGAGAATAATAAATATATATTTTTCAAAAGGTCAACCAGACTGTCAATAATGAATAACTTATGAGTATGAAGGAACACAAAAAACATTTATGTGGAAGACACTATTTTTAGATATACGATCTCAAGGTAAAATTTTGTTCACACTACATCAAGTAGGACAACACGGACAACATCTCTCTTGCTACCAGGACAAAGAATAGCACATTTTAAATTCAAGATTCCAATCCCTGAACACTCAACAAAACAATATTGACCAGCAAAACTGAAACTGAAACAGTTGATGAAAACGAAGAATATGTCTTGGCCTCGATACCTAGCAAGACTAAACGCATTATTATTATATTATACCAATACACAACTCAATGTTTCTAACCCATGCAAAATCATACCAATTATACTTATACATGCAAAATCATAGTAGTAAGCTAACGATTAAGGCACTAATTGTTCTTTTAAGAAATATGGATCAAGCACAGGATTTGCATAACAAAAGCAGATGAATAGTAATATATGATTCTTGAAACATGTTCATATATGCATAACTTGATTACAAGATTAATGAGTTGCACATATTCCAATCAATTTTCAAAATCTAGGACAAGTTCAAACTTTTGCTATCATATTACATTCTTACATTTCTCTTTTAAATAGATAATTGTAATGTATTTTAATTCTTATAGTATAAGATAATAATAATGATATATTTTTTAAAAGACCAACCAGGCTGTCAACATTGAACGATGGAGTATATTCCTTTTGTATGGTTAAGAAGGAACAAGGAAAACATTTATGTGCAAAACATTATTTTCAGCTATACAATATCAACGTAAAATTTTGTTCACACTACATCAAGTGGGACAACATCTTTCTTGTTACCAGGACGTAAAATAACACATTCTAAATTCAAGATTCCAATCCCCAAAATAGAACACTCAATTTGCAACAAAACAATATTGACCAATAGAATAGAAAGAGTTGATGAAATCGAGGAATACATCTTAGCCTCAATACCCAGCAAGACTACATGCATTATTAATATATTATACTTATACACGCTCTATTTTACTAATAGCCCATGCAAAATGATACCAATTATACCTACACATACCAAATCATTGTATTAAGCTAATGATTGGGGCATCAATTATGCTTTTAAGAAATTTGCATCAACATAGGATTTGTGTAATGGAACTAGATAAATAGTAAGAACCTGCAAATCATATCACAACATTCTTGAAACATGTTCATATGAGCATAACTTGATCACAAGATTAATAATTCACATGACAACTTCAACCTTTTGCTATCATAATGCATTGTTATATTTCTCTTTTATATAATAATTGTAATGTATTCTAATTCTTATAATATAAGAGAATAATAAAGATATATTTCAAAAGATCAACTACACTCTTAACAATCAACAAGGGGGTATATTCCTTTATATGGTTATATTAACAATCAACAAGAGAGTATATTCCTTTATATGGTCATAGAGGAATAGGTAAACATTTATGTGCAAGACAATATTTTCAACTATATGATCTCAAGGTAAAATTTTGTTCACCATTACATTAAGTGGAATAGCACCTCTCTTAATCCCAGAACGTAGAATAGCTCATTCTAAATTCAAAATGTCAATCCTCACACTAGAGCGCTCAATTTGCAGCATCGAGCAAAGAAGTGACCATGCATGTTTATTAAAATTGGCTTACCTAATCAAATGGGATAAAGGATCAATGATCACAAATATTGTATTGATACATTAGATTTAACTTTAAATGACAATGACTAGCAACAAAAAATATAATTCAACTTTTTTGTGGCATATTGATAGAGTTAGAAGGTTATTTCAAACATATTATTCATGTTATTCCTCAAGGTAGCATTTGTGATACTTTTCATAAAACAATAAATGCATCATGCTTATATTCCAATCAATTTTCAAATTCTATGACAACTTAAGGCTTTTGTTATCATAATGCAATATTACATTTTTCTTTTATATAGTTAATTGTAATGTATTATAATTCATATAAGAGCATAATACAAATATTTTTCAAAAGATCAACCAAACTATAAACAATGAACAAAGGAGTATATTCCGCTTGAATGGTTATGAAGAAACAAGGAAAACATTCATCTGGAAGACACTATTTTCTACTATACGATCTCAAGGTAAAATTTTGATCACAGTACATCAAATGGGACACCATCTCTCTTTTTACCAGGACGTAGAATAACACATTCTAAATTTAAGATTTAAATACCCAAACTAGAGCACTGATTTTGCAACAGAATAACATTGACCAACAAATTGAAACAATTGATGAAATCAATGAATACGTCTACACATTGATACCCAACAAGACGACATGCATTATTAATATAGTATACCATACCTATATACACTCAATTTTACTAATAACCCATGCTAAATCATACCAATTATACCTACACATGCCAAATCATAGATTTAATTTGGGACACCAATTATGTTTTTAAGAAATTTGGATCAAGCACAAGGCTTGTGTAATGAAAATAGATCAATAGTAACAAAACTTGTAAATCATATTATCAATGCAAAAGACTATTAATGGGAGCACAAATGGAATTGAAATTTATATACCATTTATGACTTTGTCACTGTGACAATCCCATCACCATTTAAACTAATCAAAAGACAATTTTCCTTTATGTTATCTTATGCTATAATGATAAAAAAATCTTAGGAACAATCTTTAACATCAGTGGGTGTGCATTTACCAACACCAATTTTTAGTCATGGTCAATTGTATATTCAAGTTTCTATAGTCTAGAGTATGTCTAGATTAAAAATCTTAATTCATGATCGTGAAAAAACACCTCTAAAGTTTACATATACAATGTAGTTTTCAAAGAAGTTTTGCAAAATGTATAGGTTTTATGCATCTAAACAAATTTGTCCTCATTATAGGAATTAATATTTCATAACCCTTAATAATGTATTTAATTAAGTACTTGATTTAAGTATTGCGGTTACACCATTCCACATTTGAATGAGTTTGGTACTTTACTCAGGTAGAGATTGTAAGGGACAACAAAACAATTATCAAATGGAATATCATTATCTTCAAAACGGTTGTAGTATGGAATTTTTTAGGATAAAACTTGGAACATGATCCTTTTTCATCCAAGAAGATGATTTGTTTCTTAATCCAAATGCCCCATGAATCATATGTTCCTTTACACAATGATACAATTGTGGTTGTTTTCTAGGACATGATTTTTCAGTTGAGATAACCCTACCAATGTCATCTAGGTTTAGGTGTTTGCTAGAAAGATGCAAAAATATTAGGACATGCACATGTTGTAGACCACATTTTTCATTTTTGGAAATCAATAGTATACATGTCCACAAGGGAAAAGAATTTCAATATTAGAATAAGAAATCATCTTCATTATTTCCATATATTCAATTATAACGACAAGATGTACATGCAATAACTCTGCCTAGTAGATTGTTTCTTTGACAAGTCTATTAGAAGTTCATCAAGTTTGATTCTGAAAACCTAGGCAAGTATATTTGGACAGTTTGAAGGAGTTAATTTGAGATTAATCAATAATCTTGTTATTTCTGACCATTTAGGATTTCAAGTGAAAGTTAGGAAAAGATCTAGGAATCCAACATGGCCACAAATAATCATTCCATCAAAGTATAGTTTGTCCATTTTGTATAATGTTACTTGCTTGAGGAAGGTTATTGTACTTATCAATCCTGAGCTTGGACTAATTGTTTCAAATGAAGGATAGCCTCTTGGATTGATAAAAATGAAAATTTGCACCTATTGGATTTAAAATAACAAACAGGTAAGTTTCCCACTTGTAATTTAGAAATTGTATAGCTTATGCTACGTACAAAATATGATAGGAGTCTTTTCTTCTTTGAAAAGAGTGAATCATACCAATTAACAATGGCAAAAAATTCAAAATAGAAAGAAACTATGAAAAAACCAAACCTAGTCACTTAGTACCAACAAGGAGTTCCCTGAAATGTACATGAACATGTGTTCTTCTGTTCATCATGAGGTAAACAGTTAAGGGAAGAACCACATCATAGATGGAAATATTAAGACAAGGAGAAAGGAGACTTACACCAACATCAATTGGTCCGAGTTCGTAGTTGATAGAAGTAATTTCCAAGTGACTAAGCTAGCTTTCTTGATTAAATAGGATAAAACAGCTGGTCATGTCACCTATATAGTTGTCTCACTATTAAAAGCATTTGAAGTGATATAAGCCACTACATGTTCAAAGCACCACTTCTCGAAATGAACAAAACGAGTAGATAAATAATTTGAAGTTTGTTTGCAACAAACAAACTTGGTTTGGAAGGTAAATCACAAATTCTAAGACTTCTCAAACGTGATTTTCTAAAAGGAGAAAATGTCTTGGACAATAAAAGTGATGATGAAAGCAAACAAATGCATGCATGTAGGACTTCCTGGATCTCTAATCTTTTGAGACTCTAATGATTAAACCAGTTGGAGTCTGGTCAGTTCTGAGATGACCTGAACCAATCAAATCACGAAGATGAAATCTCACATCAAGTGGAGACATTCGAAGACGCTTCTTTTCCAAAGAGGACAACATCATCTCCTTATACCTACGACGGCTGAGAAGAGAAATAATTTCCTTTCTTCCCTAGACAACAAAGTAAAAACAATTTCATTATTACCTCTAAAAATGTTTACTAATTATCAAAATATATGTAAATATTATTAAACTGTCAAGAATCCTTTGGTGGTCAAAATAAGATTGGATACAAAGTAGCGCAAGAGCATTATATGACAAAAGCAAGATAAATGCTAATTTTATCCGATGCTTGATGTACATCATGATGAAAGTCAAATAATAATAATAATGTTATATTAGTGATAGCACTGATAATTTTGAAAAGAATAATATTAACAAAATGATAATAAATAACGGTGACAGCGACGAGGACAAGGAAATGACAATAACAGTAGCAATGAAGCTCATGATTGTTGTAACAATGATGGTAGTAAAGACGATAATAAAAACATAAGTGGTGGCATTAATAATGGCTGCATACTATGAAGATGGTATTAATGGTAAAGCCACGTTAATGATGGTTGCTATGATGACGATAGTAGTGATAATTGTAGAGGCGATGATGACAACAACTCTGGTAGGAGTGATGGTGGCAAGTGATGTTGGCAATAGCAACAAACAGTAATGAGTTGACACAAAACAATAATGACAGGCGATGATGATGATCTTAATGTTTGTAATGGATCCAGGTGGTGGGAGAGGACGAGGGAGGTCAACTTTTGTATCTTGTAGTCTTCTAACCTAGCTTCGCCCTCATAATAATAAGAAATATATTACACTAATTAAGATATAATAGACAATAGAAAAGAACACCATCGTATACCAAACCTTTGTTTACAAGTAGATAGAATGGTTATTCTATCATATCCAGACCAGAAAAATGAAATCTCAAGGATTTAGACATCTCTTGTTTTATTAAAGATGAAATATTAGCAGTTCCAAAGGACTACAACCCAAAGAAAAGACTCAACCCACACAAAATTATCCCTCAACTCGACATCACTTGTTTTATTAAAGATGAAATATTTGCAGTTCCTGAGGGCTACCCAAATCACACTCCAAGACAAAGAAATTACTCAATCCACACAGAATTATCCCTCAACTGCTCTAGAATAAATATCTGATGCAATAAACTTCAAAGCTGCACTTAGCCATGCCTAAAACGGTGCTTAACAGCTCGAGTTCAACCTAATGGATCATTTACTTGATAACCTTTCAAATGCATGTCCTATGAAAATTTTAGTTTAGTGGGAAGGGCGGTCAATTTAGGGAGAGGCTAGGTAATCTCGAGATATGTGGTGAGGTTTATCTAGCAATGTTACGATGTGTCTAATACAAATATGTCTTCCAGTCAAGAGTGATCGTAAACCTAGCACATGATATGCGCTAAAAATCACATTATGCATCCACTGCACTTTAAAAGTTGATAAAAAGTTACAAAAATCCGTTAACTTGCTATTTGGTATATACGTTATAACTTGCCAAGCCAAATGCAAGCCTTCAACCCAAAACCCAGCCCTCAAATTTAGTGGATTAACCTCAAATAGCAGTAATACCTCAGTTGAAGTACCCATATTATGCCCTAAATCAAACATGAACATACATCACGCAAAAGTTTCAAGCAGCCAGGGATTGCACATGGAAAAGATTAAATGCATATACCTGAACAATACCCTTGAGAAGTGAGCCAATGTTTGGAATTGCAAACCAATACATGTTTGGATCAATAAGTTGCCTAGTCTGAAAAGATTGCAGCAGAATTATTATGCATAAATATTCAACCAAAAGACTGTATACTATGTGACATTAGGAAGAAGTTTTAGGAGGTTATCTTATCATGTAAGCACACAAGATGAAAATGGAGAGTATTTGATTATGCCTATAAATATCAAGAAAAGCACTGAAATATTATTTCCAGTGTAACACCAGGTCTATATGCAACCTTGGTCATCAAATACTATGCCAGATTTATGGTATCAAATCAAGTCCAATTACAATTTATTTATAAAGAAATAAGTAAATCTTGACTAATCAATTCTTATAACGAGAAAGGAAGGAAGATGATTAAGAACATGTTGCACATGTAACAATACCTGTGACAGTGGTTTATAACCCTCCACAAGCCTTTTTTAGCTTATTTTAGGTTTGATTTTTCATTTGGCCCTTGTTTTCGTCCAAAAATTTCAAATTGGTCCTCTAGTTTTTTATTAATCTCAATTTAGTCCCGATTTGTGAAAATTGATACAATTTAGTCCTGATTTCTTAAAAATTGATATAATTTAGTTCTTTTGGTTAAATTTCTTGAAACGGATCAAGAATTTTTCATCAAAATTGACACTAGAATTATATTAATTACACCAACAAAACAATCCTTATTAACAGCTTCACTTTTGATAAAAAATCGTTGATTCGTTTCAAGAAATTTAATAGAAAGTACCAACTTGCATCAATTTTTACAAATTGAGACCAAATTGAGACTAAAAAAACATGAGGACCAACTTGATATTTTTGAACGAAAACAGGGACCAAATGAGTAATTAAACCCTTATTTTAATAAGCTTCTAGATAAAGTTTTTTAAAATAATCTTATTAAATTAAGCCCCTAAAACGTAAAAGCTCTCTTGTGTTTAGCTCTTATTATATACATGAATTAAGTTGTTTTGTTTTCCCCAAAGACACTCAATTGGTACATGCATTCTAGATAAAATCAGATATATAAAGGGAATAATTAACACGGGAATAATTAACACAAAACTACTAGAAAATCACATAAAGTATATTCATATAATCAAGAGTTTGTATACAACCAAAATTAGCAGGATAAAACCGTGATTTGTTTAATCTAAGGGGTGTTTGTCATGTCTTTTCACATATTAAAGTTATAGAAAGGCTACGAGATTCTCAATGATCAACAAATCTCGGAAAACACAGAACATAACATATTTAAAAGATTTTCAATGATATCTACCTAAATAAAAAATCATGCAGGAAAAGGGCCAGGGTTTTAGAATATGTAATAAAAGATGAAACAGGTAGCTGAGAAGTCAATACAATCTTCTTTTCTTGTCCTTATGAAAGACAATATGAAAATAAATAAGCATATTATTAGGCAAAAGAAGTTGCAAAGATTACTATTTTAATTGGCAAGTAAAGAAATAGGTTGGATGAAAATATGTTTGTAAAGTGAAAACAGATGAAAAATAAACTGGAAAATAGAAGTATTTGGTTGAAGAGAAATAAAAAATAGATGGGGAAAGAGATAGAGAAATGAGTAGAAATAGGTGAGAAATAGAACAGTGGGTCCACCATATTTTTTAAACTGCTTCTCTTCTCTTTCACCCGCATCGAATATGACATCTTACTATCCACATTCATCCTTTCCATCCTTAAAACCAAACATTTACAAGATAACCGTTGCTTCATACTTTTCAGAAATCTGAATGCTATTTGATGTTGCTTTTGTCAGCCAAGTCAACAAAAATATTATGAAGTTTAACCATTGACAGCAAGCTTTGTTGCAAAAGTATACTACAATCACAAACCCAACTGTTAATCATGGCAACTCAGTGCACAAAGCTACCACTTAATGGGATTCCTGGAGGGTAGTAGATGTATGCAGTCTTACCCACATATGCAAGGACACCATTTTCAGGATTTGACTTTGCTACTTTGGGTAACAAAGTTGCAACCCTAGGACTGAACTGAGACTCTTAAAATCTCAAATGTTAATCCCTAAGAAAAAAACCCAAGCATTCACATTTTATATTTTCACAAGCTATGATAAGAAAAGACACAAGTATTAATTTATAAAATATAACAATACTGTGATTGCCTCTTTTAGTTGTCATTAAAGGTTTAATGCTCTGTTTATAATCATTAACTTTTTGTGATGATTATAAACACAAAAATGCCTGAATAATAAAGCAATGCTTTATACTCCACTTTACTCACAAGGACGCCTGCGTTAATTAGAACAGAGATGTGACTCTCCTTCACCTTTCCCCCGAGTGACAAGAGTGAGCACTGCATCAAAAAAACCATCCTCAGCACAGAAAACCATTTAGTGTGTCCTGGGATAATATAAATATTGACCAACATTTTTGTTTTAAATAAAATTATCAGACCACAAGATTACAGCTAGTAAAAAGGAATAATATGTTCCAATATTAGTATTTAATATTAATCACTATAAATGTGGGCATGCCAATGATAGATTTGGAATAGTTAATAAAAGGACTGAAAGGAGGAATAACTAAAATAAAAGTTATAACCTCTGCATCTGTATTCTTTTCTTTTATAACTGTCATGTAACTGACTATTTTAAAATAGTTGAGGATTAGGAGGAAAAAGGGGTTGTTAGTATTCTAGGACCTAAGTGGTTGTAGGAGAGCGAGGATCTCTCGAAGTCCCTCAATTGTATTCTAGAACATTGTCTTCTACTCTTTGGCAGAAAGAGTGTTGTGTGAGTAATATCAGGCATATTTTGTTCTTATTTGTTCGATATTAGTATTACTAGTTGAACCTATCAATCAGGTTCTCAAATTATGCATTTGTATTCTCCATATTGAAAGTCTCACATTCACTAGAGATAAGGCGAGTTTATAATATATAATGGGTACAAACCTCATGTTATAAGCCGATTTTGTAGAATTGAATTAGGCTTAAAGTCTACTTCTTAATATGGTATCATAGTCATTATTAGATCATATTCTATCCCAGCAAGATTTGTTGTTTGTTGGGCATATTGTTCAACCCGCTCTTAAACCGCTATCAGACCACTCATTAATGTCAAGTCTCACGCACGAGATATATATACCACGACGTGAGGGGGAGTGTTGGAAATCCCACAACAACTAGATATAAGGTGAGTTGATAGTATATAAAGTGGGTGCAAACATCACCTTACAAACCAGTTTTGTTGGGTTGAGTTAGGGTTAAAGTTCAATTCTAAAAGGTTTCTTATATGATTCCAATAACCATACAAGAGTTGTTTGCTATTCAAATGTTGATAGACAGAATCTCCTTCTGATAGAATATCTACTTTCGGGTATTGTGTCTCCATTGGTGGTAACTTAATTTCTTGGAAGAGCAAGAAACAAAGTGTTGTGGCAAGATCTAGTGAACTTGTTTAACTTAAGCAATTGCTTAAAGAGTTACAGTTTGGAGGTGTCACTCAAATTATATATATGACAATCAGACTGCTTTTATATCAGTTCTTATCCCGTCTTTCACGAGAGAACCAAATACATTGAGATTGATTGCCATTTCATTCAAGAGAAGATTGTATCTGGAGACATCAAGACTGAGTTCGTTAGCTCAAATGATTAGTTAGCAGATATTTTCACTAAGTCTTCAAGGGGACCAAAAATTGATTATATTTGTAACAAACTTGGTACATACAATTATATGTACCAGCTTGAAGGGGGAGTGTTAGATATATTGTCTTTTACGTTAATTAGGGAAACATATCGTCTATGTTTATTAGGAAAACATAAGCATTGTTTGATATAGCTAGATATTGTTGATATTATTTGTAACAATATCTTTTATTTACCGTATTTATGTTTGGTTGCCATATATACTTGGATCACTCTTTATTATAAATATATTCACCCTATGTGATTTTTTACACAAGGGAGAATAATCCTAAACCTACTTTTCATTATATTCAATACTCCCAAATAAGGGCATTTTGTCAAGTTATAAACTTCTTTGTTGAGTAGACGGTTAAATAGTAGAAATTGAAAGGATTAATCAAAATATGTTGATTTGAGTATTTCACTCACAAGCTCATGATGTTCAATACCCGTTTCAAGCTTTGAATCTAGAACATGAGTCTTCAACCACCCAAAAACTTCATATTCCTCTACTTTCTTTCCTTCCATTCTTTTCACAACACGATCTATCTATGCATCAATAGTTAGACAAGGTAAAGAAATCAGTGTATCAACAATTAAGCATAATTCAGTCAGTAGATACACATTGGTCGTTGATAAGAAAAAGCACCAACGAAATTTAATCTTTTTACTTGGAAAGGGAAAAAAACTTTCTAAAATAAGGAAACGTCTCTCATTATAGAACAGTTTGCCATTATGGCCAAATAAAACATCCCTGAGACTAAATTATACACATAAATTTACATATATACAAAGACGGATTAGTTTACACTTCACACAAATGTAAGTTGTAACCACACATCATCACTAAATATCACTTTATTGGATAGTTTGTCCCAGGACCTGTTGTTAATACCATATATGCTTTTCAAAAAAATAAAAATAAGCACACATGACATATTTTATCAAGAAATGGTTATAACTCAACAATAGGATACATAAAAACCACATTCTCAATATAAAGTTGTTGAATGACATAAAAGTGCCAACTCTCACAACAGTGTAAACTGGGGGAAGAGGGTTTCAAACAGGAAACCAACCTGGTTCAGGTAGTCATCCAAAAACATTACGGCATGATCATCCTGTCCTGTATTTAATTTGAAAAGACGCAAAACTTTGTCCCTCCTCAGAGACTGCACCACAAGTAAATTAATTAGTATTATCACATTAATCCAACAGAAATCCTTCGCATAAATTAGCAATAACGTAAGAGAGGAGGAAACAGTATTGAGTTGCGAATTACATTTACCAAACTAAGTCTAAATTCCTCAACAAACAGACCTCTAATTCCCTATCCACTTGCGTTCTGTCCTTCACACTGCTATACAATTGTGACTTCAATATAAAAGGCTCAACCGAACCCTAGAAACAAGTACACCATACCACTATTAAAATCCAGATTGAATAACTAATTCGTTAAACGATCGGAGAATGCAATTAAAATTAAAATTCTGAACTCGCAAGTAGTTAACGGTAACCTAACCTTGTGAATGTGGGGAAACTGCGCTCGCATGATTCGAAGAGCAACCAAGGTATCGTTGAACGTAAGATCGTCCTCTGCTAATTGTGGTTAAGATTAGTCCAATCTACAAAGCGATTCAAAAAACATAACATATAGATAGGAGAGGGGCATTGCGTACCGAGTGAGGATGTATTTCCGGCGTCGGAATCTTCATCTCGACGGCGTTTCGTACCTTTCGATGAAGATTCTGGAAAGTTCTCCATGGACTGCGCGTGCTTGCAAATTCCTATTTGCACACCACTCGTAATCGGTGTCAGATTGATTTCAAAAAAATATATTACACTCCGTTAATAATATAACTTTCTAACTTATTTTATACTTCAGATGTTCTGTTAGAAAAGTGATATAGTGCCAACAAATTTTTGACATCTCTTACATGGCAGGCTGTGACATATGTTTTTAATTTTCTATTTTAAATTGTGTGAATGCACGCCACCTATTTATTTTATTTTGTATTAGGAAAAATGATTGTTTAACAAAGTGAATGTTACAAATTTTTTGACAAAGTGAAGTGGCATGTATTAAAATGATTTTTTTTGAGTTAAAAAATGGAAACCGGACGTGTGAGAGAGAATTGAAGAATAGGGACGTGGGTTCAAAAAATAGATTGTCTTTCACATAACTGTTCCCGCGCATTGGAGTTCATTTTTTGCCCTTCTTAAACCTTTTCTTCCCCTTCCCCATGGTGATACAGAACCATTCTCCTGCACATTTCCATTGCTTAAAATTTTCGCTACATTCACCCAAACCCATTATCGTTGCACATCGAATCCCACCTACACGAAAACAGTTCGTCCACCTACACAAAAGCAGTTCGTCCCGACGGTGGTAGACGAAATCACAGCGGAACGTTCCCGATGGTGGTTGACGGAGAGCATTGAAGTTGCAGGTTAGCATTTTCGATTATAAATCAATTTGGGGTTTAGGGTTTTGATTGGAAACCATTTCTGCTTGGAGTGGAATGTATTTTTGGGGTTTAGGGTTTTCATCCGAAACTGACGTGCTCCTTGTGATATCTATGACAGCTTCGTGCCATTGCCGGAGGTGAGACGAAAATTGAAGTGTCGACGGTGTCATCCCACAAGTGTTTTGTTATCATCATGATCAATAGCATTGTTATTACATTAAGGTCTTTGTTTTGCTTTCCCTTGCGACGTTGATTTTTGGTTTTGCTTGATTCTCTTCGTCTCCTTAACTTTTCGATTCGGTAGAAAAATGAAAATGGGATTCTTAGGATTTTTCTTTCTTGAGAGAATTGTAGTTTCAGGGTTTTCTCAGTTTGCAAGGGATTGTGAGTGTGGTTGATCGATGTGTTGATGTTGAGGACCTATGAAATTGGAAGAGGGACAATAGTTAGTCTTAACAGAAAATCTTCATTTCAAATTAATTTTGGAAGATTACATTGCAAATAGTGGAGACAAACATGTGTTGGCCAATGTATATTTGGTTTAGCTTATTTTGAAGTAATTACTTCAGCAAATTTGCGTTGAAACAAACACACCATAAGTCTTGGCATAAACATATGATTATTACTCGAGAATACGAATGAAGTGGCATTGGGGTCAAATACAAAAGGCCCTTAATCACGGGGAGCATCCTTAAGGTATCCGTTTTCAGTTAATTAGATAGATAGTTTGTTGTTTATAGTGCAATGGTTCATGAATGTGCTAGTCATAATCCTTTTAATGGAATATTGAAAGTAGTTTTGCTATTAAGGTTTGAATATTGAATGTTTAGTTGATTCGGGACAGTATAAAACTATGATACAGGAAGCTAATGTTATTGCTGTGGAAATGCTTTTACAGTTAGTTAATGAACTTTTGTACCAGTAAGGGATTTTGCATGGAGGATCTCACACCCAAATCTGGACTATTATAGTGTTTTTAAGGTACTTGAAAGAAGTAGTTGGATTCTTTATTTTAGTGCAACAGTTGTTACTTTTGAAAATACATGTTCCCTCTCAGGTGTAGGAATCCTGCAATGGTATACTAGAACCTGAAGAATGTGTAAGATAAAAAACTACGTACATTACTGGAAGAACAATGCTATTTTTTATGGGTTTTATTAAGGAAAAAACTTCAATGCAATTTCTTACGTGTTTATGGTACTGTTGTCCAATCAGAGTTGGAGTTTGACATTGCAATATCCATAATAGAGGTTTGTATTAAAGATCTGTTGAAGCTAGGAGGTGAAACTTTAATTTTAATTGGAGAAAAACAAAAAGTGTACCTCAGGAAATTCATCTTAGTTTTGCCCTTTTCATAACTCCTCAATCCGACATGCATGAGTTTTATCCTTTTGGTTATGATGAAAGTTTAGTAAGCTGCAATTGATGTTGCTGGCTAGCAGCATGGAAATTGACCTTGACTCTGTGTGTTCTTCTTAAGTCTCATTTAATTAATGAAGTAATAAATAAATTCATAATTAGTAGAGTGACACAGTAATGGTTTTCTTGCACCATTAACCATGGTTTTCTGAAATAATTTGTGTGGGTTGTTGATGTTGTTACAGGTAGAATTTTGGTTCATTCATCATCAGTTCAGAAGAATTTAAGTAGGTGTGCACATTTCTTTGTTACGTCGCAATGGTTAAGCGAAAGCTGCCAAACCAGGATGAAAAGAAGGTAAGTTTGATATTCTTACGAAATTTTTGTTAACAAATATTTGAATTCAAAATAATATTTTGTTTTATTATATGTTTCTTAATAGATTCGGGTTCGTGATTTTGTTAAAACACAATATATTGTTCACCTGAACTGTGTACTAAAAGATATACATCGTTCAAAGGTAGAAGGTACACCTTTCAAATGGTGTTTGCAAATGGATAGACCTCTGAATATCTCAAAACCTCTGCTGATGGAGATGCTAAGGAGATGGGTTCCAGAATTTAAAGGTTTTCGTGTAATACAACACATAGTCCCACTTAGGTGTGTTGATGTTTGCATGTGCTTAGGATTGAGTATAGTAGGTGATGAAGTCAAACAATCGACAGCTGCATCTTATATCATGACTCCCAGTATCAAAATAAACTTCATAAAACTTGTTAGCACAATGACCATTCCACATAACCTCCTCCAATATTTTGTACTTTGATTGCACAACATTATTGTTCACATCTTTCACAAAACAATTCATCCTACATCTGAATTCATTTTGGACTTCATCAAATTTAGCATGGGTATACTCACTTTGGAATTGTCTTTCTATGGGTGATTGAGAACCACAAGGTATTGTTGTATTCAAGGATGCAAAGTCAGCTTCGTACTCTTTTTCGGCCTTTTGTCGTAAGGCATTGTCGTATTGCATGACAAATTGTTCAAGTGTGGTACTTGAATTAATGAAGCCATCAAAAAATGCATTCATCCCCTCACTTCGTTGTGTTGAGGACATTCCAGCCCAAAAATCATTCTTCAAGTAACATGGTACCCATCTTTCTCTCTCTTCGAACAACGAGGATAACCAATCACTTTTTTCTAATGCATGCGTGTTGATAAATTCAGCCCACCTAGACTCAAATGCTTCACCATCAATGGAGTCGTACACCAACTGCTTAAATGCTTCTTTTATGGCATTGTAGTTGCCATACCCAACCAACTTCTCTGGTATTTTTTTCATGATGTGCCAAAGGCACCACCGATGTCGAGTACTTGGAAACACACATTGTACTGCATTTTGCATTGCCTTACATTGGTCAGTAACTATACCATTTGGTGCCTTATTTGACATGCACTTCAGCCACACATTAAAGAGCCAAACAAAAGTACTTGTGTCTTCCTTAGACAGTAATCCACATCCTAATAAAATTGATTGACCGTGGTGGTTAATCCCCACAAACGGTGCAAAGGGCATGTCATATTTGTTTGTTAGGTAAGTTGTATCGAAGGACATAACGTCTCCAAAATCATGACATGCGGAGTGACTCCTTGCATCTGTCCAAAAAATGTTACGGATATGATCTTCGGAGTCCAAGTCAATCTCATAAAAGAAATTACTATTTAGTTCTCTCATGCGGGAAAAGTGATTTAGCAATGCTTGGCCGTCCCCATTTTTTCCAAGAGCACGCCTCTTCCTAAGTAGTTTCTAACGTCACGCTCAACAAAGTCCAGGTTCTCATAACCGCCTGCATAAAAAACCAACGATCGAAAACTCTTGTTGATGCGCACTCCCGCCTCGTCATTTATGTCAAGGGTTCTCTTTGCATGCATATTGATGATTCTATTACCTCTAATTAGCCTTGACTTTCTTGGGCTAATATCATGACTGTGTTCGTCCACCAAAGTTTTAATGCACCATTTTCCTTCTCTTTTAAGTGCAGTCATTTGAGCAGGACAATTCTTCCTTTAGGTATGTAGTGTCTTCTTTTCTAGAGGGATTGCGAACACATATTTTCCTTCCCGCGAGCACACTAACTTCAAATACGAAATGTTCCCATCCAGATCCTTTTGTGAAGTTCTTATCCTCACCCCAAAACCTTTTCGAATAGCATAGTCCTTGTAAATTTTTTTGACCTCGTCCTCTGTTTCGAACCACATCCCAATAGTGGGGTCCCTATGTTGGTCTAAGTCAGCACCTTCATTATTACAACTATTGGGTACCAACGTCATAGTGGTTGCTTGACTTTGGTCGTCCCCGTACAAGGAAATGTCATTTAGTCCCAACGTATGGGTGGCTTCCACATTTTCCATGGTCATACTTATTGAAAATGTCGTTGGTCACACATAAATTTCCTGTGCATTAAAAAATAATGAAAAAATAATAATAAAAATAAGCTTGTTACTGGACATTTATTGTTACCACAACTATATAGGCCAATACCCACACATTGGAAACTAGAAGAACCATATCTTAACGGGTGTCTTTATGAATCAACTTTACATCTTTCGCAAAACCCTATGGTTGTTGAACTGTAGATTAAAGACTATATTTTTAGGTATGTTGTCCAACTATCACAGATGGACTGCATTGTATTAAATGCTTCATTTAATATAGCAATGAATGGTGTACTTACCTCCTCTATGAAGCACCTCGGAGGTTAAAGAATGTTGGGTGAGATAATGAATGAAGTAAGCGCGAACTCACTGTTGCATAATAACTGGGAGAAGAAATGCTATGTTGGTTGCATCCGTGCACATTCAATGACCCAATGAACCACCACGGAGGTTGAAGAAAGTTGGGTAAGGTAATGATGAAAGTTGGCGCCAACTCACTGTTCCGTAATAAATGGGAGATGAAATGCTATGTTGGTTGCATCCGTTTGCATTCAATGACCCAGCTGGGTGGATGGGACATGAATAGTTATTACAATGCAATAGTACGTTTCAGTCATATGAAAGCTTGATGAGAAAGTAAGTATTAGGGTAAATTGGGAATTTTGTCCATAGGCAATTAAAGTGATTTAAATAGAGTTCCCCTTCATCAAATCTTAAAGTGAAGAAAAGTATATGACTTAAGTAATCTTTCACCGTCAAAGAGGTAGGAACTTCTGCCTTCAAATCTTGCTATTGCGATGTCGGTATAACATTGCAACAAAAAATCAAGCTTTTTATTATCTTATTCTACGTAACATTTTATTAACATAATGACTTTTTTTTTTCATTTAAATCCAGGTGCGCAATTGGAACCTTGGGAGGGATTGGATATTGATGACTCCAACATGGAAACAATTTTCAAAAAGTGCAACTCAAATATAGATCTTATTCCTGGTCCAGCTGGTAATGTGCAAGCAGTTTTATTAAACAGGGAATCAAGTGAAGCCAAAAACACACAAGAATTTGTGAAGGACAGGTGGAAATGAGCGAAAATGTTTATCAAGCGTCACGGTATAAACATCATACGAGTTTGTTTGACTTTATAATTGAAATGAAATTATTTTTTAAACTCCGATGCAGGTTTGGGTGGTGATGGTGACATGCAATTCTTAAGCAAACTAGATGCCAAACTACATACCCGAAAGTCGTTGGATGAGGATAGGTTGGCTTTTCTGGCATGCATTATCAAAGACTGCAAGCACAACAGATTGGGTGATATGACAATCACAATCAAGGTTAGTGGTTATGCCTTCGTACTTGAAATGCAAAAGTATTTCAAATATAAATACTGAAGTAGTCTAATTTTTATGTAGGATCAATTTGGAACCGCGAAGGCTAGTGTCCATAAGAAAGTTGTACAAGATGGACAATTTGGTCCAAACATTGGTATTGGCTCAGTGATGCTATTACAAGATGTACTTTCCTATTTCTAAGTCCTTTATAACAAAAGAGAAATTGAAATATTTATTGTCTATCAAAACTTAACTTGTTCAAATTCAACTTAAATAGGTTGTATTTTTTCGGGCAAGTTCCACAACTCATTACCTTAACATAACAATAAGGAACATGGTGAAGGTAATACGAAATGTATAAAATAAGTCATATCTTATTATGTACTAAATAAATTCACTAACATATTATTTCATACATGAATAGGTATTCAAGTTCGACATATGCCCCCCAACTGAGGATCTAGTGAAGGCATTTGTTACCCTACTAAGCAACAGGCATGGAGAAGAAGTGAACGTCGAAGCGATCTTGAAAAAACTAAAACCTCCATTACATGAAGTACCTTCAACTGATCTTGGGCAAACATCAAATGCAAAATCATCGAACGATGACAATTGATAACTTATGTTTGTTTTCGTGTCTGAATGTTTTAACATAATACCATGTTTGTTTAATGTATACATGTTTAGGATTTCAACTTTTAATTAAATGGCAAACACTAAGTACTTATATGGCAAACTCAGTTAGTCATATTGAACAACATGTTTTCGTTATTTCAGTGCGTTATTGGATCTATGCATGTTGTGGGCTGCAAATAAATAACTGGATTTTGTTTTGTCTTATGACGTTCTGGCATGCTCATAATGTTTAAAAATAAGTTCCTCAAAAAAATGGAAGGATGTTTCAATGCCTAACAATGAAAACAAGGATGCAAGTTTAAATGTCAATCACTGAATTTATATATGGCAAACGCAGTGAACTGTTTTGCACAACAGGTTTTGATTGACTGGTGGGAACTTCATTTGCATTTTCTTTTCACTAAACTTTTTTATTCAAAAATCAGTATAACTTTCTTGGTGTCACCAATATATGGCAAACACAAAAAGTTCTAAAATAATTTGGTTGGACCAAAGCTGCAACTTTAAATGACAATCCCTAACTACCTATATGGGAAAACTCTGTAAAGAGGTTTGCACAACAAGTTTTGACGGACAGGTTGGAACTTTATTTGTATTTTCTTTTCACTAAACTCTCTTAATAAAAAACCACTAAAACTTTTTTGGTGTGACCTACATAAATGGAAAGCACATAAAGTTCGAAAATAGTTTGGTGTCATAAAGGATGCAGTTTTAAATGGCAATCAGGAACTACTTAAATGGCAAACGCTGTTAAATGTTTTGCACAACAGGTTTTCACGGATAGGTGAGAACTTCATTTGCATTTTCTTTTCACTAAACTCTCTTAATAAAAAACCAGTAAAACATTTTTTTTGTGACCTACCTAAATGGAAAGCACAAAAAGTTCCAAAATAGTTTGGTGTCATAAAGGATGCAGCTTTAAATGGCAATCAGGAACTACTTAAATGGCAAACGCTGTTAAATGTTTTGCACAACAGGTTTTCACGGACAGGTGGGAACTTTATTTGCATTTTCTTTTCACTAAACTCTCTTAATAAAAAACCAGTAAAACTTTTTTGGTGTGACCTACATAAATGGAAAGTACATAAAGTTCGAAAATAGTTTGGTGTCATAAAGGATGCAACTTTAAATGGCAATCAGGAACTACTTAAATGGCAAATGCTGTTAAATATTTTGCACAACAGGTTTTCACGGACAGGTGGGAACTTCATTTGCATTTTCTTTTCACTAAACTCTCTTAATAAAAAACCAGTAAAACTTTTTTGGTGTGACCTACATAAATGGAAAGCACATAAAATTCCAAAATAGTTCGGCGTCATAAAGGATGCAGCTTTAAATGGCAATCAGGAACTACTTAAATGGGAAACGCTATTAAATGTTTTGCACAACAGGTTTTCACGGATAGGTGGAAACTTTATTTGCATTTTCTTTTCAGTAAACTCTCTTAATAAAAAAATAGTAAAACTTTTTTGGTGTGACCTACATAAATGGAAAACACATAAACTTCCAAAATAGTTTGGTGTCATAAAGGATGCAGCTTTAAATGGCAATCAGGAACTACTTAAATGGCAAACGCTGTTAAATGTTTTGCACAACAGATTTTCACAGACGGGTGGGAACTTTATTTGCATTTTCTTTTCAGTTAACTCTCTTAATAAAAAAACAGTAAAACTTTTTTGGTGTGACCTACATAAATGGAAAACACATAAACTTCCAAAATAGTTTGGTGTCAGAAAGGATGCAGCTTTAAATGGCAATCAGGAACTACTTAAATGGCAAACGCTGTTAAATGTTTTGCACTACAGGTTTTCACGGACAGGTGGGAACTTTATTTGCATTTTCTATTCACTAAACTCTCTTAATAAAAAACCAGTAAAAATTTTTTGGTGTGACCTACATAAATGGAAAGCACATAAAGTTCGAAAATAATTTGCGAAGACCAAGGCTGCAACTTTAAATGGCAATGACAAAGTACTTAAATGGCAAACGCTGTAAAGGGTTTTGCACAAATTGTCCTTAGACAGGTGCCCATTTGAATTGGAACAAAATTTAACCACGGATACATGCCTAACTTTCTTATCCAAATATTAGTGCATAATTTAAGTGCCTGGGTATGTCCTTTACACATTTTGGAAAAAAAAAATTCAAATTTTAATTGGAGATTAAAGTGGTAGACATTGACAACTTAAATGGCAAATACAGTTACTGTTTATGGACCAATACAGATGTACATATTTGTGACACATCAAACCTGATAAATGACACTAATTTGGTCAACACAAAGTATCTATCTTATACATAGTAAGCACTTCAACATAATATTGTAGCAAAAGCTCTAAATGATGTCCGATAACAAGGTCTTGCAATGTCATAATAACATAAATACATCAACTATTTTCTCCACAAATTTCAAAAAAACAAGTACACACATCTATTTACGAAACTTTCGTCTCTGATATGTGGCAAATAGGGTTCGAATTCTTGCACTCTTCAAACGTAATCGTGGTTGATGCTTCATTCGATCATACATATTGCTTTCTTCATATTCATTTGTGTCTTCATTATCAAACTCTGCTGCTTTTTGAACTTCCTCATCATGGTCCATGTCTTTACCAAAAACGGAATAACTGTGTTGAGCACTGCAACAACCGTTGACATCCGCAACACCATCGCCAATTATGTCATCAAAATACTCATGACTTGGATGGGAACACCCTCCAGATCCCTCATTAAATTCACCTGTCCTATCGACAATATGCCTTTTCAATTCCTTCAATTGAGCTTCTAGTTCATCAATGAGCTGTTCTTGTTGATCTACCGCAAGTTCTAACCCATCGTTGTTTGTCACGTCTGTCTTCTCAGAAAAACCACGACCAAAGGCTTCAAAAGCTTCTCTAACAATTACATAACCAAACTCTTCTGGTGAGGCAACTACATCAAAAACAACCTGCATACCATTCCAAAATGAAGCCATAAATCAGTGCATGCAATAAATAAACCATGTAATAATTACAAAAATAAAAATAACTAAATTGAAAATTACCAAATTCTTATTGAAACTTCGACTGATGACAAAATCGCCCACTTTCACATTCATCCAATGCAAAACACGTGGGAATTTGGTTGACAAACATCGACCCTTTTGGGACCACATAAG
>Ga0214542_1000739_pt1 | contig 62045 bp, 28 predicted proteins | sample CNSS1metaG_FD_160096 | JGI IMG/M metagenome (GOLD analysis project Ga0214542, IMG submission 160096) | Root nodule microbial communities from cowpea collected in UCLA plant growth center, Los Angeles, California, USA - CNSS1 | ecosystem: Host-associated > Plants > Roots > Nodule | place: USA...
TATTTTGAACATAATTACATAAAGATTATGATAAGATGAAAAATATAATTGAAATGCAAATGAGTTTCATGACAAACCAAATAATTAGAATAAATAAAAAATAATATATATATATATATATATATATATGTGGTTATTTAATTAATTAGGAATATTAATTTAAACGGGGACGAGTAATATGGCGGGGATATGTACATCCCCATACCCAATTGAAAAAGTCGGGGATTCCCCATACCCATACCCATACCCAGTCAATGCGGGGATTCCCCGTCAAAACGGGGACGGGTTCGGACAATACCCACGGGGACGAGTTTATTTGCCATCTCTAGTTGTCACTAAGAAACACACAATAACCAGATGTGGAGCGTTTGGTGTCAAGATATCCACCCTAATCAACATCAGTGTAAGAAATAAGTTTCTCAATAGAGGTCAGATAAAGGTGCAAACCATACTGTTAGGTACCTTGAACATACCGCAAAATGAGTTTCAATGCTAGCATGTGCTCGACATAGGTGGCATGCATGTAAAGACAGACCTATTGAACAACATATGAAATGTCATGTCTAGTGAAGGTGAGATATTATAGGGTGTCGGTAAGACTCCGGTACATAGTGGGATCCTATTACGGGATTGACAAGTGTATCAAATCGCACAAGTAATAAAGTGAAAGTCAAAGTATCATTTTCCAAGAGACTTGTTCAACACTTGACAACTCTTGCGATTCGTACTCAATTAGACAACAAATTTCACAAAAACAAAAGTAAAAATCTTTTTATTTTTGTTTTTATAAAACGTATAGTGTTTAACAATATATGATAAAGGCTTCACTGGAATTGTGTTTCATGATTCAATTCAAAGCAAAAACACCAAATAATATACTTCTAATTTCTTCTCTAGCATTTACACCTTTTGTAACAAAACGTAATGTCTTATCGATAAGTCTAAACTTGAATAATAAAAACTCTATGTTTAGAAATTTTTATTATAAGTTCGCTTTAATGATCAAGATTTTGTTGTTATGAATGACTAAATGTTCCACATATATGTCTAGTATGTGAAAAAGTATTATATATGGTATTTTAAACATCAAAACAATCTTACATATTCCATTTGTTTAGAAGAAAACAAAATTAGTACTATTCAATTAAGATTTAAAAAAAGTAATTTAGAATTTAAAATCATATCAATTTCTATAGATTACTTTGTTAATACAATTTTAATGGATTTTGTTTGAACTTTTTTTTGCATATATAATATAAGTCTTTCTTATTGTCATTTAAACCTTTTTATTTTCATTTTGAATTATTACAGCAAATAGTTTGTTTCTCTAATTTGGAATGATTTTCTACGTTTAAATGCAAGAAAATTTTTAAATAATAACCAATTTTAGTTATCAAAAATTTGTTTAGTGACCAATTTTTTAATTAGAGATCAATTTAGAAACTAATTTATTTGGTCGCCAAAACTTTGGTAGCTAATGTTGGTAACCAATTTAGAAACTAATTCATAATAAAAATTATTTCAGTTATCAATTTAGAGACCAATTATAATTTTTTGAAACAATTTTTAGTTACCAATAATTTTTTGTTTATAAATTGATATCTAAATTGATCAATATAATGACTAATTATTTTTAGTCACTAAAATATTGGTCATTATTCAAGAATTTTCTTGTAGTGTATTGTTTTATACAATCAATTAATGAGTTATTAGTAATAGTGGCAGTGTAATATGATTGATCAATAAACAAAAATAAGATTTTCCTTTTTTTACATTTGACTTTGTGTAATATTACTATTTGGGTTATTAGTTTTTTAATCATTTTTCTTTAACAATAGTATTATAATGATTTTTTTAACAATATGATGTAGATTCATTTATGTTAAACAAGTTGATACACTTTTGTTCGTATCTTTCTCAAGTATTCTTTATGTAATAATTTCTTAAAGTTATATATTTTTCTTGACACGATGGTGTTTCTTTTTGCTCAAACATCTTTTGTGGAGATGAAAGGATGAATGAATGACGAAAGCATGTAATTGCATGAGAGGAAGAATGTGTATGGAAGTGGACATGAAAGGAGGTTTCCTAAAGGATAGGAGAGACCAACTCTCAAAAAAGGAGGCTAGAGCAATCGACAATAAGAAGGATTATTCTAAGGAGACTTCGAAACAAGTGAGTACAACCTATGCAAAATAACTTTTGACTCCATGAGTGGACCAAGTGACATTTTCCCATTCATGCTTTCCATATTACAACATGTGCTAAATATAGAGCTTTGCACGTCTTTTCCTATGTGTGATCGATCTAGGGTTTTTCTTGGACCTGAATGAGTCAAGTCTAAGAGAAACTCTAACCAGACTTCTAACCCTAATCTAATTCTACTCTACTCAAGGCTCATATGCCTGAATACAAGGCTTAAAATATCATATGCTAATTTGTACATATTCCACAAGTAAGGATAGACCTATGCTTTTAGTAGTTTAAATTTACTAATCTCAGTTAAGACACATTCTTGCTATATCTTTATGGCCATAACCCAATTAGTTTGTCCCTTAATCAGAAGTCTTTCATTAAGACAAATTTTAAATTATATACAAATAAAACCTTTTACTCATATATATATATATATATATATATATATATATATATATATATATATAAGTTAAACATAATAATACTAAAAGGTAAAAACAATTTTCTAAAAGGTTTTTGTTTTATAAAATGATTCATAAGTTAATTATGTTCGTTTTTTTTAATACTTTGACGATGATAAATATTAAATAGGAAAACTACCCCCATTGTCTTTCAATCATAAAATTCTATTCATGTTGTATTCAATTTTGAGTATAAACTATGCTTTGTCATTTCTCATATGTATACAAAATGTGTATTGTTTAATGTTGAGATTTTAGACTTAGTTCATGCTTTAGAATATATTTATTTTTATGTACACTTAAAATATGAGTTTCAACTATTTTTTTCTAGCATAAATCATACATATGTTTTTAGTATTATAACGTTTACCCTATAGGTATTGGATTTGATGGATTGATGATGTGAATACCACCTTAAATTCTCGTAGAGAACTACAATTCCTTACTTTTTTTCTTTGCAACAAAGAGAAAAAAATTAAAAGAAAATAGTTATATAATAAAATTCATTTTTTATTGACGGTATTTCCATGATCTCTATATTTTGAGGGAAAAGTGGTAAGAAAACTATTTAATTATATATTTTTTCTATGAATATATGTTTCTCTTATTTATTATGATATTTTTATGTGTGTAATGTGTTTTTTTATGTTACGATTTGTGTAGGTTGGTTTGAGATAATAATAATAATAATAATAATAATAATAATAATAATAATAATAATAATAATAATAATAATAATAAGTTGCTTATAAAGATGAAGATGAGAGACTTGCAAAAGGATAACATTGAAAAACATGAAAATGAACTAAAATATATATAACTTGGACTATGGCTGTATATTGAACCTTTTCGAAAGTAATAAAAAATTAATTGTATGATGCTAATGGATCTAAGCCATTGATAAGTATACTGAGGAGAAATTTCATTAAAGAGATACAACACTAATAAGACTGAGTCGAATTCATATAAGAAATTAATACCACTTCCAATAAAAAACTTTAAGGTAATGGATTTATAGGTCTTTTACCTTATATGTTGCTCAAATCTTTCATTTCTACCCAATGTGATACTTAAACTCACACTTGGATTTCCAACGATCTCCCTCTCAAAGGTGAGTCCCAACTATGAGTACCTCTTTCTTACCATCGTTCATCTTAGTGAGACATGCTTACTTGAACCTTTTGTTAGGAACTTTCGATACAAGGACCAAATTGTACTCGTATGAACCAGTCACCAATACTAACCATTGGCTCTGATGCCACTAATAGGTCTTTAGAGAGGGAATTCACTAGGGAGAAACAAGATGAGACTTGAACTCAACCATATAAGAAATTGACACAATTTCCAACCAAAAATCTTAAGGCAATATGTTTATGGGTTTTCCTTCTTGTATGATGCTTAACTTTATCATTTTTACTCAATGTAAGACTTAGACTCACACTTAAATTCTTAACAATGTCCCCCTCAAGGGTGAGTCTATTCTACATTGGTACACTTATCCTCGAGTGTAAGTATTCCCATTCACGATTACCCCTTTCGAATTGTTGTTCATCTTAATCGGACACATTTATTTAAACCTATGTCAGGAACACTTTTCGATACAGGGAACATGCTATACTCGTTTGAGTTGGTTACCAAAATTAACCATCAACTTTGATACCATTGATAGGAATGAGAGAATTAATCAGAGAAATACAACATTAATCAGAGCGAACCCTAACCCACATAAGGAATTGACACAATGTCTTGTAAGTATTGAAACAAGAATTAGCCAAAAAGGAGGGTTGAATTGGTTTTTTGGAAACTTTGGTTTCTTTTAAAAACTTAAAACCCCTTTGTATTGAATCAGATCAACCACAAATTCAAAATGTAATTGCTACTGGGCAGTACACTTTTAATCGACTAAAAACAAGGATAACAAGCTGATTTCATTAAACAATTAATAATGTAGTGTAATTCAACGGATCAAAACTATTAGAACAGTCGATTGAAATACTAGAAAATTCTGCAAAAATACGAATTCAAAGTTTAACTTAGAAACAATATATAAAACTTGGCAAGATTGATTATAGTAAGTGATTCACATAGAGATACAACTTAATATTGTGCCAAATCACTCAAGAACCATGTAAAGATGATGAAAACCAAATTTCTCGAATCTTTATATAAAAAACCAAAGCAAGGAGGAAAAGAATCAAACACAAGTACACACATTTTTATATTGGTTCACTCATAATAGAGCTACATCCAATTTGTCAAGACAACATGAGACTGACTTGCACTATATTAAAAGATTTACACAATCCACAATATTACACTTTTAAAATATACAAAAACACAAAGCAAGACTCTTAAATCCCATGAGAATCTCAACTAGCACAATAAGATCACACTTGCAGACCTGAAAAATCACAAGGCAACACCCAAAAACATGGAAAAGATCATACTTGAATGAATGCTCTCCCAAGCCAACCACACCTCTTTCTCTAAGTTCATAAACCAATCAAAATTGCTCAAAGAAGATCAAAGATCCTTCATCAATAGCTGCACTTCTGTATGATCCAAATAGAATGAGTTTTTCCCAGAATTTAGAATGATTTCGTGCTCAAAATGGCAAGTGTTCCCACTCTCTTTGAAAAACCAAAACTTATAGTCAATTTGTTAACATATTCAATAGGTTGATTTTTTCATTCAATTTGTTGATTTCACTTAACTTAAGTGAAATCAGTTGATTAAGAAAATAATTCAACTGATTGAATATGTAACCGATAAAACTATAGCAGCAAACCATTTAACTTGCTAAAAATCATTCAACAGGTTAAAAGACACCAACTAGATCCTAGACATCTATACAATGCAAAATTGTCTACACTGAGAGCATCAATATTTAAGCTTTGTGTTCTTCATGTAAAACCCAGATTTAGCACACACTTTAAGCTTGATCAACATGTGAATCTCCAAGTCTTCACATCTTCATCAATTTATCATAGTTTCATCACTTCCCAATGCAATGGTTTCATATTTCCTCATCAAATCATTTGTGCTAACATTTCCAACACAAGACCTTAATGTAATGGATCTATGAGTCTTCTACCTTGTATGTTGCTAATTTCTCATTTCTATCTAATGAGGGACTTAGACTTATACTTGGATCTCCAACAAATTTTGTCTGACCCAAATTAATATACTCTTATATGAGTTGAGTGATATGTTTAATAAATAAACTTAAGACTAAATATGAGATAAACTCTTATATTTTGTTAGAAACAAAATTGAAAACTTATTATAATTGGACTTATGTACTTATTTGAAGCCTTATGTTAATTTTTGTAAAGACCGTTATTTCAATTAGCTTCTAATAGAAAGTTACAATTTTTTAATAAAATTATATATATTTTTTAATTTTGACCCGGTTAACACAATTCTTAAAACTTACAACAAAGTACTCATGTTTCAACAATGCTATTTCAAACGTCAATTAAGAATTAGTTTTAAAAAGAAAGAAAAATCAGTAAAAATAAAATTTGGTGAGAAAAAAAAAAAGAAGAAAAAGAAGAAAACAGTTGAAAAAGAAATTGTTGAATGCTGAGAAGAATAGGGATGTGAGGGAAGAAATCGATAGCCACCATAGGAAGAGGTGAGAAAGAGAGAGAGAGCATAGTCTATCGCCAGAAAGGAGGCTGCGACCGAGAGAGCAACTGCACACACTGTACCTCTCACCGGTTCTTCCACTTCTAACTTCTTAGATCGTCTTCTTCCTCGTCAAACGTCTACGGTTCCTCTTTCCTCTTCGGCGATTGTCAGAGCATAAGAGAGCTTGTTTCATGGAACAGGTTGGTAAAGCGCTCTGCGTTTTGAAGCTTTACTTTTAGTTTCAGTTCGTCTTAGAAATACAAAAGTATCCCTGGTTCTTTCTCTCTAATTTGTGTAATTTTTTCAGTACGAGAAGGTTGAGAAGATAGGTGAAGGAACCTACGGCGTCGTTTACAAGGCTCGTGACCGCGTCACCAACGAGACCATCGCATTGAAGAAGATTCGCCTGGAGCAGGAGGATGAGGGGGTTCCCAGCACCGCCATTCGAGAGATTTCTCTCTTGAAAGAAATGCAGCACCGGAACATTGTTAGGTATATATCCGCAATTCATGCGTTTCTCAGGAATGTGGTAGTCGTCGTTTGAGCAATTCATGTGCTGACCAAGAATATTATTTGGCTGTAGATAGAAATTAGGAAATTAGGAAGATTATCGTTCACTGTGAGTCTCGATGTCTCATCATAGTGTTCATTTTATGGTGTTTGATTCTGCACAGAGCACCAATGTTGAATAGTTTAGTTAAGAATTTTAGTTATTACAGATTACAGGTGAGGTAGGAATCTGATTATTTCGTCATGGCTAAACTTGTGTAGGATGATGTTGCTGATGATTTGTGCCTCTAGTAATTGAACTGCATATAGAAAATGATACCATTTCGTGTAATTCATATTCTTCACGGTTTTGGACAAAACCTGTTTTTGGTACTCTAATTCCTTTTGACTAATGTTAATATTTGGTCGACTGGTAAAGCTGTCAGATATATTGTCTGACAAACTGTACAACTGTGAATTGTTCATTTAGGTGACATGCATCAATGATGTATGATCATTTCTGAGTTCGGCTGTTTATGTTGAAAAAAAATAGCTGTACTTAATGTTCCTGTGGTTCAGTGTCCCAGCATATTTGCACTGTACCATAAGATCTACCAAAGACCTGCTTGCTGGCTGTTGTGTATGCCACCAGAATTAGGATTGAGTGGCCCCAGAAAACCCGCAGACTATAGTTTCTTAAATTATTTTGCTTCATTCGTTGTTGTCCTAATATTATTTTTCTCTCTAGTCTTTAGTCATTTCCTTATTATCGATGGCAAATTCTGGTAATAGGTTGCAGGATGTAGTACACAGTGAGAAGCGTTTGTATCTGGTTTTTGAGTACCTTGACTTAGATCTAAAGAAGCACATGGATTCATCACCAGAATTTGCAAAAGATCTACGACAAGTAAAAGTGGGTAACATGTCTTTTCTTTTCTTTATAGATTTTCAATCCTTTTGTAACTGAAGTTATAATTATGAGAGAGACAGTAAAAACTAAATTGTAGCCCTCAAATACCTGGTTCTCTTATCTTCTTTCTTTTCTTGGCATAAATTAAATAGAGCAAATGTAAGAGCCAATGATGATTAAATAACAAGTCCATACATATTATGCATGTCTCATGAATTTGGGATGAATTACCAATTATGTGGATAGCAGTCGGTTGGTACTACTTGTCCATAAAAGTTTCTGTTTTTGAAGACAAGTGATGTGTACAATAAGTTTGGCCCCAGCATTTTGTCTTCGGCTGTTAAGTGCTTTTTAAAACTGAAGGTGCTAAAGTAATCTTAGGAACAATAAGCTACACCTATAGGTCAACTATTCTCCTGTGTTTCAGTTGAGTATCATGTTTATATATTATCTAAAATAGTGATCAGAAAAAAAGCTTTATTTTGTTTGTTCAAGTCATTACAGTTTGACAATAATGGTGTTGAACTGCTTTTTTATTTCATTAGAATTTGTCTCCTTTACTCATAGTCTGCCTACTCAATATTGAATTATACGAGGATGAGCAGATTTGTAATTTTGTATTGATTTTGCTCAGTTTACATTAACTTCCCCTTTTACTTTTTGTACACTTGGTCATCACCAACAATTTCTGCCTTATCACAACCTATTATTAATTGAGTATATTTTATTTTTATTGTGGTTGCACAACAAGATCAGCTAATTTAAATTTTAAATTGATGATTTATGCAGATGTTCCTTTACCAAATTCTCTGTGGGATCGCTTACTGTCATTCACATCGAGTTCTTCATAGAGATTTAAAACCACAGAATTTGTTGATAGATCGCAGCACTAATTCACTGAAGCTGGCAGATTTTGGACTGGCAAGGGCATTTGGAATTCCTGTTAGAACATTTACACATGAGGTTTGTTTGCTATATACTAGAGAAGAAAGTACTTATACAGAATTTTACGATTGAATGTTTTTGAACTCCAATTGTAACTTTTCTTACTAGCCTCTAAGATGCTAAAATGCAACACATCTTGAACACAGGATTGGACCTTCTCCTTCTTCTTGTCCTATATTCATTATTTATTTAGTATTCAATTGGGGAGAAGATGGCAGAGAATTAAATAAGGTGGTTTGGCCTTGTTTGTGAGAAGACTATAGATGCTTGATTGTTGTTGCTTTATTAATATTGTTTGTTAATTTCAACTTTTTTTCCTAGAAATAACTTTTGATAGTTGTTTGAGTAATAAAAAGTGATTTTTCTTCTGTATTTTGCAAGTTAACACAAGGAAATTGCCTCATTGGACTTTGAAAGATTATCGGTCTTTTTGTATTATCTATCCAACTTATAGTCAAAATGTTGCCTTTCTTATAAATTTGAAAACTTATTTTCATGAAACATTTAACATGGTAGCATGAGATTCTCAATATCGGTAGCAAGAGTGGTAGGTCCATTGTTCTTCTTGTTATTTCAGCTACATTGTGTAGTATTTATCTTTTTTAAGTGCAAATATTAAAGTTTTATTACATTGATAGATATATGGGAGTAGATTGTTTTAAAGAATATAAATATTGTGAACAGGAATAATTGTAGATGGACATCAGTACTTGAAATTATCTTATATATTTAGTTATAGTGTTGGCAATTGCTTGTAGGTAGTAACACTGTGGTACAGAGCTCCTGAAATTTTGCTTGGATGCCCTCGTTATTCTACACCAGTTGATATTTGGTCAGTGGGATGCATATTTGCAGAGATGGTAAATCAACGACCTCTCTTCCCTGGGGACTCTGAGATTGATGAATTGTTTAAAATATTCAGGTGAATACCTTCTTTCTATAATTTCTATTGTTCTTTGGAAATCATTATTTTGTACTCGTTAAGTGAATATTGTTGGAAAATCCCAACCTAGCACAACGTGTCAACGTCCTGAATAATTTCTTCATAGCACTTTTAGGAGGAAAAAAAAAAAGAAAAGCTTTCTGTAGAAGCTAAAATTATCTAACGCAAAAGTTAAAAATAAGAATTTAGAGATATTGTATAAAAGCGTTTCTACACATTAACTTGTGAATTAGTTGACTTTAACTTATTAATAGTTTATTTATTGCTGTATTAAGCAATATTAGGCAACACATGTCGTTTGCACCTACAAATCCAAATATATTGGTTAGAGTAAATAATTTTTATTTTCTTTATTTCATTTTAACAACTATAAATCTTTTATCTATATAAAGAGATTTTCAGTTATATATTCATATTCATTCAATACAAAAGAAAAATAATTTATAGTTCTTCTTGATTGGTTCCTTTTTTTTGTACATGGTTACAGCGCTGATTGTGTATGTCACGGAAAGGGCTACCTATGAAGGATTATGACCATTAGGAAGTTGGGTGAAGTGTCACTAAGTAAAGTTTTGTAGGGTGAAGTTCGCTGAAATGCCAATTCTTAACGGTGGTACTGTGATAGTTACTTGGCTGTTGAGATGCCCAATTACTATAACAGGTACTATGAGATGCCTATGTCCCACATTGAGTAGTATGAGACGGTCCATAAGGTATCCAAGCATTTGGTTCCCCTTCTGATAGCTAGCTTTTGAGGGTGGATTTCCCAAGTGGGATCTTATCAATTGGTATCAAAGTTGATGATTTCTTGGCAGCTTGCTTAAGCAAGTGTGATATTGTGAGTGATGGATCTGTAATTTGTGTCCTTGTATTGAAAATCTTCCTAATAGGGTTACCATTGTGGTCCACAGTGCAAGTTAGGGCTACCATTAAAGTATTTGTGGTTAAAAATGCTTTCCTAAAAGGGAACATACCTATATGGAAGGGTTGACTTGAGTAGATTGTTGGCATTCATGAGTGAGTTAAAGTACCATATCATGTAGAAATAGACAAGTTGAGCAACATATAAGTGAGAAAAATTCATACATTGTCTTAAGGTTTTGAATTGAAAGTGGTACCATGTTTCATTTGTGGTCGACTTGTAGCCTATTGCTGAATATCTCTTGTTTCAAGTTATTCTTGGAAAACTGAGAAATCTAAGCACGTGTGAAAATTCAAGTTATGTTTGAACACTTGAGAAGTTTAAGCAGTGACCAAATAGTGTGAAAATCCAAGTTATGCTTGGTCAGTTGAGAAGTCCAAGTAGTACAGTAGTTGTGTGAAAATCCATATTATGCTTGGTTAGTTGTGAAGTTTAAGCAATGTGAAAATCCAAGTTATGCTTGGTCAATTGAGAATTATAAATAGTGACTTAGAAGTATGAAAATCCAAGTTATACTTGATCGATTGAAATATCCTTTGAATTATGCATTTGTGTATTTTTATTTGTGCTTTATTCATTCATCTTTTATCCTGGGAGTGGATGCGAGTCTTTGCAAGAGGGTCTCTATGGTCTTCTATCTTGGCCTTGGAGGTTATATAGCGGAATTCTTGTCTATAAGTAGGATGAGGGGTCACCATACCTTGTTATACTACCCTGATTGACTTCTAATTGATTACATTCTAGTTGAGAATGGATTGTGAGGGTCTTTGATTCGGTCCATGTACTTCTGGATTCCTTGTTATGTGAGTGCTTTGTGCGAACTTTTAAGAACAGTACATTCATTATTTTTTTCTCTGTTCCCACAAAATTGTTCCATACGAGGAGAGGTGTCTAACTTTAGTTTGATTTGGGTTGGTGCAGTTTTGGAAAATATGAACCCAACAATTGAACAATTAAAGATTGGGTTTTATCAGTTTGGTTTGTGTCGGACTTGATTGTGTAAAAAACTGAATATGTTTTGTTGGTTTCATTTATATCATTAGGTTTATTGGATTGACGTTGACCTAATCCATTACACCCTTTGGGAACTGTAGATTTCAGCTTTGAAAGACAATTAAGAATACTATTGGATCCCTCATCTGGGTTTCAGTTAAAAATAATTTTTTGGGATGATTCATAGCTTCATTGGGTCTCTTTCAGGTCGTTGTAGGATAAATTGGGCACAAGCCTCAAGCACCCATGTCAGTCAAGCAAATAAAATAAATAGAAAATTTGCTTTTTATATTATACTTGACGAGGATGAGCCTTGGCACAATGGTAAGGTTGCTTGCATTGTGGGTCACAGGTTCAAATCCTGGAAAGTAAATAGCCTCTCAACTTGTATATTCAATCATCTTTTTTTATATGCTTTTTTGCATATTCAAATAATTAGAGCCTCAGCTATATTATATTTGTTTGTTCTACACTTTTACCCATCGGAGTTTTCGTTGTGTCTGGCCTGGACTATTTTGCATACTTTTGGTCGGACCATCTACAGTCTACCACTACTGCATGAGGGGTGAAGCCCCAATATTGTAAGGTAGGTGATTATTAATCATCTGCCTTAGGTGTGAAATGTTTGTACCTGCTATATCTTCTTTTTTAATCAATGCTTCCTTTAAATTATCAATAATACATGGATTTAAAGTTTATAGTATAGAAACTGTTATATATTGGAATCTATATAATGCAAACAATGCATTCTTTTGCTTCCAAACAGGCATGTAACAAATAAATAAACAAAGCTGCATAATGTATGCTTATATTTTGACACATCGTTCCTTGTATGAAGAATCTTGGGTACTCCAAATGAAGATACGTGGCCTGGAGTGACATCATTGCCTGATTTTAAATCAGCCTTTCCCAAGTGGCAGGCGAAGGTGATTAAATAGATTTCATCACTGCCCAATTTTGTCATCACTAAAAATTGAATTTAGTCTTATTTTGTGCTTTGCAGGACCTGAAAACTGTCGTTCCAAATCTTGAGCCAGCTGGTCTTGATCTTCTTTCTGTAAGTCTAACATCATGTGTATCATTTTTAAATAATAAAATAGTATTTTTTTTAAACCATTATGCTGATAAGATGTGACCATTAGTTATATATTTCGTCATTAGTGAGGTGAAAGGAATATTTTTTTCTGTTGAGAAAGGGCATAAAACAGAAGAAAATGCATTTTGAAGCAGTAATAGTAATCATAAGTGTTAGATGGTAATCTTTCTCACTAGGCTCTAGATGATGAGAACAACCTATAATTGCCCCAACAAATCTGCTTACAAGCTTAGAAACTTTTCAAATTAGTTGGAAGGCCAACCATGCCAAATGGTGATTCGTCTCAAATAAATTTACTGGATTTCATAGATCGTGATTTCATAGATCGTGATACACCAACCAGCTTTACCACCTGTAGGGTGTGATAATTTGGTCACAATTTGTTCATGTCCAGTACTTATATTTAACTTAGTGAAAGGTCCCGTGACATTTAGGCCCCATCTTTATTAATTTTCAATTCATATTTTGAATGAGCTTTTTAATAGATATTAACTAGTATTTTTAGCTTGTGTATTATACTGAAAAAATGCATACCTTTACGTGATTAAATTATAACTGTAGTGAAAATTTATAATAATAAATATTCTGATTAATTTTTTATATAAATAAAATTGAGAATGGGGAGAATGAGAGTCACACTTTTTAATTTTTATTCTAATTGTTAATAGTTTTCATAGATTTGTTGTGGTGCTTACTTGGGTGCATTTATGTTGTCGTATTCCAGCGCATGCTTCACTTGGATCCCAGCAAAAGAATTACTGCCAGGAGCGCTCTTGAGCATGAATACTTCAAAGACATTAAATTTGTCCCCTGATTACTTATCTTCAAGGTTGGGGTGTCTATATTAGTATATGTAGCATTTACGCGTTTTGACTCAGAAATGTGTGCTACCCTTGCTTTTTTTACTTCAATGCTTAGGGACAGAATAATATTTCATTTATTTGTTACTTACATATTTTAGATTCAGCTTGAGTGTGATCTTATTACCTATTACCCATTTCGTGTTTTAGACTCAGTGCACTGCAAACAAGCAAATTTAGTTTGCTTTGTGTTACATTCATACCTAGTGCTGAATGCTGCATGTAAAACAAATATGTACTTCCCTACGCTACACCTCTTTGGGGTACTAAATTTCTATACTCTAGATTTTTGGATTGTAAAATTTAAAAGCATGTTAAGAATTGCACAATATAGAATAACTTTTTAGATCTAAAAATACATATTACACTGCATAATTCAATATTTCAGATTACAAAATTTGCAATATATTTGTCTATATAACCCATCAATGAAGTCAGCCAAATATCCTAGATGACGTTTTTTACTATCAGTGTGATTTTGGGATAGTATACTTTTTATTTAAATATTAACAAAAGTAAAAAGTAACGTTGAACATCACACAACCAAATAACATATGGTTCAAGTGTTCAGTTGCCAATGGATAAATAATTTGCGAACAACTTATAATAATTTATGCGTACATCATCAATCATATATGCTAAAGATACAAACAAGAAGTTAACTAAATATTAAAATAAGTTCTAATACATTTAAATTTTTTATATAAAGAGTTTAATAAGAATTATAAGAATTCACATTCAAAATATTCTACATATTATAAGAATTATTTACATTGTTCTTAGTTAAAAAAAATATTACATTAATTTCATTGCATTTTATTGATTTAATTATTTATGTGATGTAAAAAGTCATAAATCTCACTTGAAACTATTATAAGTGGGACCTAAATGTATGATCGCATGCATTTTAAAATTGTTATAAGTCTTGTCTAAATGTATAATTACATTTCAAAACTATTGTCTATTTTTATTTTTAAAATATTAATCATATTTGTTTTTCATGTCCAAAGTGTAATTCCATGAAGCTTAAATATATATCAATAACTTATAAAGTGTTGTTTAATATTTAAATTTTCCTGCACACTACAATAAAGTATGATTTTTTTTTGGCCAAAAACCTACTCAACAAGTGAAAAGCCCATGATAATATGATGATCACGTCGGTCCAGCAATGACAACGTGATCCACGCTCATTACTTGGATGTAAAGTTCGTTTGCATCAACTAAATGGGAACACATGGTTGCTGCCTTCTTATCGTTGGCGAAACCAACGAAAATGAATAAGAAATATAATAATAATTTTGCATGCGTGGGTCAAGCCCACAAACAGTTGAAATAATAAAGAAATTTAAATATTTTTCGTCGCTCAAGACGATGCAAATGGGAAGAATACAACACATTCTTCTAACTTTTGCGTGGGCTATGCCAACAAACCGTTAAAGTAATTCTCTATGTGTGGGCCAAGCCCACAAATAATTGAAACAAAGATCTGAAAGAGATTTTTTTCGTGGATCTTGTCGAGGCAAACAATTAGAATTTTAATAGTTAGCATCGACTAAGCCTACGCAAATGGTTGCATAATTTGAAATGACCAATTTGTTTCTAGGCACATTCTAGAAGTTGCATCCAATACCCATCCAAACAGATTTCAAGCAATCTAATCAATCCAACAATCCAGCATATGATTTCATTCATTTACAATTGAAATTCCAAACATAAAATTAAGTACATTGTGACTTTAATTAGATCAAATTAAAGTCGCACAAAAATGGAGTCTAAGATCAAATTACAATCAGACAAAAATTGCCAATATTAGCATTATAGTCCCACTAGCATTTCATTCTAAGTTTTCCTAGTTAGCCTATACTACTTAGCCTATACTAGTTATTGGCAGTAGAACCTAGTTGCATCCACCTCCAAGCCACAATCCACAATGGAAGAGAGAATGATAGAACTAAAACATGAAAAATGAAAAACTAAAATGTAAGAGATTAATCTCTAAAGCCACTTTATGAGTATCTTATAATATAATTAAGAAAGTATTTTTTTTTAGAAAATGTATACATAATTTGAACAAACACAAAGATGTACCATCTTCAAGGAATGGGATGATCATCCAAGTCTTCATCATAATGCGGATGCAAGCGACTAGTGCCTGTTGAACTGTCTGCAGCTTGTTTCTCCAACATCATGGTTGATTGTTGCTTGATCAAACTCAATTCTTCTTGAACGAGGGCATATTTTTTATCAGTTTCACCAGCTCTCATAGTGGCTAGAGCATATTTTTTATCAATTTCATCAGCTCTCATAGTGGCTTGTTTTACTTTTTCTAGAAGCCTTTTTGTCTCAACCAAATATCTCGGTCTTGGATGAATTGTCCGAGCTAAAGTAGAAGGTTGAGTGAGGAATGACACACCATGATGAATGTTTGTAGCCAAGTCCCTAGGGGCAAACAAAAATTGAGGGAGCATTTAAATAAGTATAAGGCAAACAATGACAACATTTAAAAGTGTTAGCCTAAGTACTAGCCAATACTTTAAAAACATTTTCTAAGTTTTATAGGTATAAATATTTTCTAAGCATTATCCTACAAGCTTGTGAAAACACTTTAAAGACAATAATTTTAAAAATTCATGACCTTAGAAAAAAAATTGTTACCTACAAGCAAAATCCACATTCACATATATATATATATATATATATATATATATATATATATATATATATATATATTTTATGATTATTCTTACAAGGGTGAGATAATCATGAAACCACCTTATTTTCTCAGTAGCTTTTGCTCGCATATATCCTTTTCTCTTCTTATAAACTTCTTGATCTTCTCGCGATGAGGTATATGTAGAGAATATTTTGACACTCAATTCATGTAGTGTTTTCATATGATAATAAATTCTATTAAGTTAACTTAACTTATCTGGGACATGCTTTATTTATACTATTTCCTTCCTATGCACTCTTATCTTATTTCAGTAGGGTCCAATTTAACTTTGTTCTGATGTAGAAAGACTAAATATTTTTTGTCAAGCTCTTAATTTGTGTCACACTCACTCAATTTTGGGCGATGATTTTTAGTTATGTAATGAAATTTTTGGCTAGTGCAAGGTGGAGATTTGTGAGATAATGCCTTGAATTAATCTTTATTTGTTTGATTCTTTAGTTTGAGGTTCATTCTTACTATGAAGCTTGTTTGTCTCAAGAGGATTGTGAAGTCGTCCAACTATTTTATATAGATTTTGTTACTTTATTATTATGTAAACTAAGAGTTAGTTTCAATAAGATCTTTCTTTTGAATCCTTGTATATACACGTGGGTTTATCTATAACTAGGTGAAAGTGAGAGTGTTTACACTACAAAAAAATCCTTGAATAATGACTAATTTTATTAAAAAAATAATTACATTATAGTGACTAATTTAGATACAAATTTATAAATTAAAAATTATTGGTAACTAAAATAATTTCAAAAAATTATAATTGGCCTTTAAATTGGTAACCAAAATAGTTTTTATTATGAATTTGTGTCTAAATTAATCATTAACAATAACTACCAAGATATTGGTTACCAAAGGAATTAGTCTCTAATTAGAAAATTAGTCTCTAAACATATTTTTTATTATTAAAATTGATCATTATTTAAGAGTTTTCTAGTAGTGTTATAATCTTTACATGTTTATTATAATTCTTTAAGTGTATTATTCTACATTTTGTATTTGTCGATTTCACTTTCTATAATAATTTTTCTCTTCTATATTCATTATTAATTTCTTTTTTTTGGTATGTTCCTTCTTATTCTTTATATATTTAATCACAAACAAATTAGTCATTAAAAAACAAATACCACTCATTAATAAGCAACAGTAATTCATAAATTTCTCAAAGATCACTAGTGTAAAAAGGAGAAATAATGATGTGTTATTACATGAATTGTATCATAACCATCATTAAAAATGATGCAATAACCTTTTCTAATTAAATGACACAATACCATATTTGTCGCTACAACAATTGATGTCATATCATCGTACTACATTAATTATAATAGAAATTGATGTAGTATGTGTGAAACTTATCATATCTGTAATTATTAGAATCAATGTGGTGCGTTGATACCATATTAGTTGGTGTAGCAATTGGTGTGATATCTATATACTTACCACATTGGTTTTAATAGGAAGAATGTTGTATGTTTTAGTTTTAGGAAACTAATAAAGCAAATCTTTTTATATGTATTTTTTTTTCATTTTCACAGTGTTTTCTTCTTCAATTATTCATTGTTTGTATTCAAATGAAGTTTCTTCGTTTTTCACCATCACTCTCCAAGAAGCCACCATGCTTCGCCTTTTCAAGAAAACATGCAACATCATGAGACAACCTCCATCAATTATATATGTTTTATAGTACAACAACTTTGTTATGCAAATTGGGAAACTAAAAGAAAGTGTTGTTTTGTATAAGTATGTTATATTTTAGGATTCATTAACCCATTTTTTTTTAAAAAAAATTGGATTACTTAGTTCATTTTGTCCAAAAGTGAATTTTGCTTTCATATCTTTCTTGTAGTTTAATAACATGATTTTAGGAGAATTGTCAATCTCACACCTCATCCATACCTTATTATTTCATAAACTTGCCCCGTAGAGTTTATTTCATGAATTTCAAATTAGTTTTACTATAAAGATATATTTGCTATCTTATTTAGTTATGTACACATTTTTGTAATTATACAAAGTGAGATTCAAAGTAAATCAAATTATCATTATTAAAAAAATAATATTTTATATATTGATTGTTAAGAGGAATCAAAGTGAAAAGTAACCTAGTTATGAACAAACTATTGTCTTATATGTTTTCTCTACATCGGTCATAATTGATATAAAAAATTTCATTTTGTATTAAATTCGAGTTAAACACAAAGATATACGATATACAATATTAACATAGAAACTAGTTAATGTAAATATTTTTTCCCTTTCTACTTCAACTTTATATAGCATTGGTCGTACCAATAATATATTTTTTTTATCGGCAAAAAGAATGAATATAAATATAAGAATACTTAGAATAACTTATATATTTTTCTATAATGCAATTCATTATTTATTGATATTTTTACTTAATTTTCAAATTTCTTTAATTTTATTTATTACATTTTTTGAATACATATAATTCCTAAAACATATGATATAAAAAGAAAAAATTCTACCATTTGGACATTTACTTATAACTAGATATAACATTCATAAAAACAAGAAACATTGTTTATAAGTTTAAGATAAATAAAGGAGTTTAAACGTTCAAACTAGTGAAATATTACAATATCTTTGTTCTTATAAAGTCTAAGCTGCTTCAATATTGTTGGGATCTTGAACTTAAAATCTGCAAATGCTAAGCAGTTTGAACCAACTACTAGCTTATAGGCTGCCAAGTGCTCGTGTTCCTTACATGAACCATCATTCAAATAGTAAAGCATGTGTTAATAAAAAAATGTTACCGCACAAATTTTCTAAAAAAACCAACTATTTCTCCATAACTTAGCATAAAAAATTAATTATTTATTTAAATATATTTTTACATTTATTTTATATTTACTATTCCCATTGAAAACTATCTATTTTAGTTTTTATACCATTATTTGAACACAAGTTTTTTGTCCATCTCATTGAAATAACTTTACCTTGTTAATATAACATTGACGTGTTAAAATCATGGAAAACCATAAAGCTAAGACAGAAAACGAAAGCTGAAGGTTATGAAGTGATCAATGGGGAGAGTTATATACAAACATGCTTGGAAGAGAAAGAAAGTAAAATTTTGTAGGTCAGTAATCAGTCACATTTTGTAGGTCAGTAAAATTTGGTGATAAAATTTATTAAAGGGCTAGGAATACATGCAATGGTAAAAAGTCACATTTAGAATAATTGTTACTTGTTTGATAATATATGCCATTTTAGATGTATACACAACATAAATAAGTTATGTAAATCTAGTACTATTTCTCAATTATTTAGTGTTATATCTTGAGCATATGATACTACTCACTAATTCAAGAAATCAACATAATTGCTTTAAAACTTTACCTTGCAATGTAAGCAATTTTGTGGATTAATTTGCAATTTCATCTAATTCTTCTCATCCGCAACATACCCATAATTGGGAAAAGTAGACGAAAATATAAAGAAATGATTCAAATTTTTTTTTTGCACATTATGCCAACCCCAAGGCTAAACAATTTTTACAATAAAGAAGAGTTTAGTTGCTTGTCACATTGCCAACCCCAAGGCGAAACAATTTTTGTAGTAGATATCTTGTCAAGACTTGCATAGTATCATAGCAACTTTTGTGTTAAAAAATTCTTGAGAATGACTACTGCATGTGACCTAACATGAAAATTGACGATAAAAGGTTATAACAATGCTAATTCAGGCTGAAAACATTCCATGACTTCCAACTTACAAGAAAAATAAGTATGAATTAAGAAAGTAGCACAAAATGTTAGTAGTTAAATCAATAATTTTTGAATCGTGAAAATATCAAATGAGTCAAGTAAAACAAGTTTTTATGTATTACAGTTTCATTCATATATGTGCTAAAAGAATAACAAAAGCGCATCTACCTTTATAATTAGCAAACTCACGATCTTCTTCAATAACATCCTTTTAATACAAAGATTTCAAAACAATAGTAAATTATATGTATAATAACTGATTTGGTACCCCAACTTTTTCGGAATGTTCAATTTGGTACCCGAACTTTAGGAATGTTCAATTTAGTATCCAAATTTTTTAAACGGGTTTATTTTAGTACCTTCCGTTAAACACTCCTTAACGCCGTTTGGCTTTTGTTGAGGTGGCATTGTGCAGCAGATACGTGGAAGAAATGTGGTTCAGATAAAATGACTTGGAATCCCCCTTTATTTGTGATCAAATTAAAGTGCCCCTTTTTATGGAGAGTGACCTAATTTTTGGTTTACTCTTCTTCTGTTTTTTCTGAGACGTTGAAGAAATGTCAAGGGGTCAATCATCTTTTTCTTGATCTCACAATTCACGGGTGATGCGAAATCAGAGCTTGTCTTGTAGTAGTGGTGGCTGTAGAGGCTTGGGTGAAGCACCCACATGTAATTGCGGAGTGCCAGCTGTGCTGAGAACGTCTAGAACCATCAAGAATGGTGGGAGACAGTTTTGGGGATGCCCTAATTTCAAGGTCAGGCATATGGTGTTTTGTTTAGATAAGTTTATGTTTGTGTTTGGATGTAGTTACATAGTAAAGTAATTTTTTGTTGTGTTATTTTTTGAATAACAGGGTGGAAGTGAAGCTTCTTATGGGTGCAATTTCTTTAAATGGTGCATTGAAGATGGTGATGACGAAAAGGATGCAACTATTCTTAGGCAAAGGCAGAAGATTTATATTCTAGAGAAAGAAGTTAAGGGATGGAGAAAGTGGGTCTACTTGTTAATTGGATTTGTGTGTCTATTGGTTGTAGTTAATCTAATCTTAGTATCCATGATGTTGATGTAGATTGATATTGTAGAGAAAGATTAGCTATTTAAAGTTGTTGGATTTCACTTTAGGTGTTTGGAAGGTTATTTTGTAATAAGAAATTTAATGAAATCAGTTAAAGTTTGGAGTTATGGAAAATGTGAACCATCTGTCAAAGTTCTGCATTTATTTTTCTGGTATTTGAAAAATTACATGGGCTATAATTACAAGAAAGGACTTTAAATTTGAACAACAGCAGGATAAGTTGTCAGAAATTCATTCAACATCAAATATGATATAAAAAAGGACATTGTTCATAGCTTTGGATAACAGACATTTGAGAACAGACAAAAGTATTGGTAACACAATACCAATCCAAAATAACATAATACATATCAAAGTGAACTTATTTGTCATTATTACCATCATCATGCAATTCAACCTCCACATTATTACCACCTACACAAGCACTATCACAATCCATCTGCCCCTGTACCTCAACATTTCTATGACCAATTTCTATATTGTCATCACCTACGGGGTAATATTCCAAAAAGTTATCAACTACTTCAGCCTCAGAAACTGTGTGTACTACAAACAAGTGCACATTCCTATTTCTTCTTGCAATATTTACCATGTGCAATGCTCCCTTATCATCACACAACAACTTCAACTTATTATTTAACACTGACCCTTTTCCAACTTTATACCACAATTCCTTCACAAGATGATAACCTATCTCTTTAAGTTTCCCTGTAATCTCAAAAAAACTCCACCAATCTAGGTCACATACCCATGTAGTTGTTTCCCCATCACTATAAATTAAGCTACCATTCTATATAAAATGGCCACCATGATGGAGCACAACTTCAAAACAATCATTAGACATCACAACCTATATAGTAAAACCACTTACTCTGTCAAATAAGAATACCCAAAAAAATGCCACAAATTATAGTCATACCCCAAAATAAACAATATAAAGTCATAAAGGGGACCACAAGCCACCAACCCACCGCATACTTTACTTTACACTTTACAGAACCCCACAACATTTGTCAAATTAAATCCCTTACCCCACAACATTTATCAAATATATCACTACTTCGAAACACATAAGGACCCCCCACAGCAAAACCCCCCACAACATTTATGCAATATAATACAAACTCCAAAACAAGTTAAGCTTCGAAAATAAAAAACAACAGCACGCATTCATCAACATGCATTCATCAACACGAATACAAAAAGCAGAAAAGAAAGCTCACCTTCCACGAGTGCCAAAGATTCTTCTTCCACTGTCAAAGCTCTGTCTTCCACTGCCGAAGCTTCTTCTTCCCAGCTTCGCCCTCTCCAACGAACGAAAGCAAAATCTTCGTCATTCTTCTCCGATCACCGAATGCGTATCCACCAAGAACCCTAATTCCCAATTCGAGCTTTCATATTTCACACAATTTATGCCCTAATTTTTCCTTCTGCACCCGATTTCATTTGCCCTAATTTTTTCCCCAATTTACTCATAACTCGCGTTGAAAAAATTTTAACTTACACAATTATTTAATTTGAATTTTTTTTACCACTTAATCCACGTGCACACCCCTTAATTCTGCCACGTATCTGCTGCATAGTGCCACCTCAACATAAGCTAAACGATGTTAAGGAATGTTTAACAGAATGTACTAAAATAAACCCGTTTAAAAAATTTGGGTACTAAATTGAACATTCCTAAAGTTCGTGTACCAAATTGAACATTCTGAAAGAGTTAGGGTACCAAATCAATAATTATACCTAAATTATATATATAGTTTCATGAATACCAAAAGAAAATGAGTAAGAGAAGAATAATGTAGAGAAAACATTAATGATTGAGCAAGGCATGGAACGAAAGGGATTGGGGAAGTATATTCATATTTGTGCCTGAACTCCAAAGTTATTTTCTGCACATTTTTTCTTAACAAAGAGGTGTGTCTCCTAATGAGGAGTTTAATATTAATGTATTATTTTCTTTCCTAATTTGCTTTAGCTTTATAAGGTACAACAGAAGGACAAAGGAAGTCTTTAACAAACCCAAGCATTCTAACAAAGGTTGAATTGCTTAATCCAAAACAAAAATAGACCAACAATGATTAACTTTAGAAGCACGTATAAATGAGGACACTACACCATTTAACAAACAACTAGAGAAGTAAGGGAGGAAAGGTTATTCAAATTAATTTTTAATTCATAAAGCTCAATTTTCATTTAAATGCAAAGAATAAAAAAAGTATGTTTCGATAGAGCTACCTGAGTTTGTCGAATTGATTAGATAAGCACAAGGCTACCTGCATACACCACCCTATAATTTTGGCAAGGAAGTTATTCATAATTCTCATGTATTACGTAGTTCCATCATTCACCATTAATAACAAAATAAACAGCTAGAAATATTATGGATTTTCATAAATTACAATATTATGAAAAATCCTATCAATGATTTGAACAAAAACAATTACCTGCAAGTAAAAGTCTAAACTTATGAGAGGCCTCACCAAGAACTTGAGAACCCATCCTCGTTTCACAACATTATAGTCATTCTGCAATTTGTTTTGAACACAATGAATCATAAGTAATAGAAATACACAAACAAGAAAAGAAGCTACATTAATAAAGATTCAATAAGCCTTTAGAAAAGCATTATAGAAAGCCAAAAACCTTTCCGAATGAGATCATAAAAATCTTACTCTTTGAGAAGCTTTTCGAACCTCGCAAGCAATCTAGCTAGTCTGGTGAGGTCCAAATTTAGAACCCTATTGACGACGGAGAAGAGAAAGAGCATGGTGGTGACTAGCGAGTTAGGGTCACTAGTGGAAAAAGGGAAATGTACAACAACTTATTATGACATATATAAGTCACCTGTCATAATAGGTTGATCGGTGGAATTTTTGTAATAAAAATAATAGTTATTATGACTGGTAAAAAGGGATCTGTCATAATAAATGAAAAGGGAAAACTTATTATGACAGTTGCATAAGACCTATCATAATAGATATGAAATTTATTTGCAGGTGAATTGAATCGAAAGGAAAGTGGTAAAACAGAAAAATCATAAAAAAGAAATATGACTTACTATGACGTAGTTTGCACTATCTATCTTAGTAATCTAGACTTATTATGACGTACTTTGCATTATCTGTCATAGTAAGTTGGACTTACTATGATAGGTTTTACAAAAATTTGTCATAGTAATTTCACTAATTGTCCCAACATTGTCAACTTGTGCGGTGGTAAGTTAGACTTATTATGACTGTTAATCGAACACCTATCATAGTAAATTTGACTTACTATGACATGTTTCTGCATCGTTATAAAAAGTGTGCATTTTCTATGACTACTGGAACTATGACACCAGAATACTTGTCATAGTAAGCTCGTTTTACTTGTCATAATAAGCCCATTTTCCAGTAGTGGGTTGTGCTCTATTCAGAGCATTTTTACAATCAACTTCAAGAAGGAGATCAATTGTCACGTGACTCTTGCCATTAGCACGCTTCTAGATTCAATGCAAGTGACCTGGAACGAGGCGACACATGAGATTTGCTAGTCGTCGTGTGTATAAGAGGTGATGTGTGCTAGAAAATTTTGAAGTCGAGAGATGGAGATGGGATGATGGAGCCGAGAAAGGGAGGTGAAGAAGATTAAAATCATGTGTAAGGGTTAGGTGAGGCAAAGGTGTGATTGATAAATTGGAACTGTGATTTCGGATGCTAGGGTGTCAGGATGAAGAAAAATGAGATCGAGAGATGGTATCGCGACATGGAAAAGAAAAAACTAGCTTTTCAGCATTTGAAAATAAGAAACGAGCGTTTATGAAAAAAATGGAAGGGAAACCTAAATTTTACTTTGTTACAATTTCCCAACATTTAAGAATTTTTTAAAAAATCTTCTTAACTTACTAGGGGTTCAACGTACAATGTGTATGCCTTTGTCCACGACTACATTAGGAAGTATTTTATTTCTGTGTGTATATCAAGCTTTACATAGAGTTGCTTATATAGAAAAATAAAAACCACATCTAATAATACTAAGCGATGTGGGATTAAATCAAACTTCATAATACTAACAATTCTTCCACTTGGAATTTTATTTATGTTACCACCTAGTGTAATGCCTTCATCATCAATTTTCTTGAAGGCTAATTGAGGCAATACAAAGCCTCAACTTAGTTGTTGTGACTGTCTAGTTTAGCATATCAATTGGATTCTCTGCACCTAGAATCTTCAACAAAAACAAGTCTCCCTCATTTATCAAGTTTATTAAAATAATACTTCAATTCATGTGCTTGCATTAGAATGAAGAATTGGGTTTTTAGTAAGACATATAATACTCTGACTGTCACTGAACAACGAAGAGTCATCTTTCTCTTTCCCTAATTCTTTATAAGGTTCTTCAACCCTGTCATCTCATTCGCTACTGCTTCCAAGATAACTACATAATCGACTTCAATGGTTGAAAGAGAGACTCTTCCTTGAAGTTTATACTTCCAACTGATAGTTATACCACCCAACGTAAAAATGTAACATGTGTTCTTTCTACCATCCAAATCACCTCCCAAGTCTGCATCAAAAAACCCTAGTAAAGTGAGATTACTTATTCTAAAAGACAAATGCATTTTTAAAGTGCCCTTCAAATATCTCAATATCCACTTCACACCCTCCCAATGCTCATTTCTAGGATTTGATAGAAACCTACTCACAACTCTCACTGCATGTGCTATGTTAGGTCTTGTGCAAACCATAATATACATCAAACTCCTTACTGCAAATGCATATGACACTTTAGACATGTGACTTTCTTCTTCATCTGTCTGAGAAGATTGCCTTTTAAAAACTTTAAGTGAGGTCACAAAGGTGTATTCCTAGTTTTAACATTTCCAATATTAAATCTACTAAGTAATTTTTTGTATATTTCTATTGAGATAAATTCATAATACCTTCATGTCTATCCTTGGAGATTCTTACACAAATATTTCTTTGGCTGGACCAAGATCCTTCATTTCAAAATTTTCTGCCATATTAGCTCCAATAATCAACATGTCGTTAACATACAAGGCAAGAATGATATGACCGTCAACATATTTCTTCACGTAACAACAATGGTCTTCTTCACATATGTGAAATCATGAGTTTCTCATAAACTAATTAAACTTCTTGTACCATTGTCTTAGTATCCATACAAACTTTTATGAACCTTGCATACAAGATTCTCTTTGCCTTGTACTTCAAAATCTTTTGGTTGTGTTATAAGGATTTCCTCCTCAAGATCCCCATGTAGGAATGCAGTTTTTACATTTAACTGCTCTAGATGAAGATTTTCAGCAACTACTATACTCAAGATAACTTTGATGGTATTCATCTCGACAACAAGACAGAAAATTTCTGTGAAGTCAAATCCTTGTTTCTATTGGAACCTTTTACTATGAGTCTAGCTTTATATGTTTTATTCACATTTGTCTCTTCTTTTAACTTATAGACCCACATGTTTTGTAAGACCTTATTTTCTTCTGGTACCTTGGTTAAAGACCATGATTTATTCTTCTGAAAAGACTTTATCTCATCTTCCATTGCTAGCTCCCACTTAATAAATGCATCTCCCTGCATAACCTCAACAAAATGCTCTGGCTTATCAGCATCAGTCAACAATAAGTAATACAATGAAGGAGAATACATTTGTGCTACTACATTTGTTCTGTTATATCTTCTAATCAAGATTTCAAGAGTTACTGACTCTACTATTTGTTCAGGTTCTAACACAGACTCTAACTTAGGCTTTACTTCTATATTCTTCCTTCTATTGACTACATCACTTTCTAAAATTTCTTCTAATGGTACTTGCTCTGACTGTTTATTTGCATTTATGGATTCTGCAGTCCTTTCTTTATAGAACATGTTTTCATTAATTTTAACATTACTACTTCTAATAATTTTCTTGTTTTGGTCATCCAAAAATCGGTAGTCATACATGTCAGATCCATAACTAATGAAATATCATCGCTTTGCCATAGCATCCAGTTTATCTCTACTATTAAAGTCTAAGAAAATATATGAAGCACAACCAAAAACTTTCAGATGTTAAAGATTTAACTTACTTAAACCATACTTCTTCAAGTAACTAATAGTCTAAAGGAACTAATGGTCCTCTATTTATAATCGAGTCTCACTATTTTTAAACCAGTACTACTTCTAAAAGCAATTTTCTAAGGTTTTACACTAGGAATAGATTTTACATTACAAAATTTATATTTTGTATTACAAGAGTTTTTGTTTTGAGATATATATTCTGCCTTGAGATTTTTCAAGTTTTCAAATTAATTGACAATGTACATAAAACCTTTTTAAAATTTGACAACATTTTACGTTTCATAGGACAATAGCGGACATAAATTTATGTTGGTTGCTACATTAATCGACATAAAATTATGTCTATTAGTGTACTAATAGATGTAACATGTTTCCTTTTTATTTAAAATTATGACCAAATCAGAGTCTAACACTATAACAACATATATTTATTTACGTCTCTTATAGGACACCCTTCAATTTAAATTCAAGTATATTATTAGTTTCGATGTTATTTTACGACGCTAGTAATAACATTGGACATTTGTCGAACATAAAAAATCGAAAATAACAAACCTAAAAGGTCTTTTCTGTATTAGTAGGTGTTCAACAACAAAAAAATCACCCTTAAATATTTTGTAATTAAACATAACCTTGTTTCTTTTTTCTTTGTTACCCTATACATGTCATAACAACCACCCACATAACTTTCCATATTATATTTCCTCTTATGCTCATATCTAACATTCAAAATTCATGGAAATCAAGCATATTGTTTGGTTCTGAGATGTTGTTTGTATGTTTTCTACCCATCTATTACATAAAAGTAACCTATTATAATATATATATATATATATATATATATATTTCTACTATTGAATTGAATGTAATTTTACTATAATTTTTATTTATTTTTTATTTACTTTCAAATGTTCGCTTAGTAACAAGTCATAATCATTGAACTCATTTTCTTTTATCGATAAATAATAAGAATATGTAAATGTACGCGAGACAAAAGGGTGTCTCAACCCATATACAAAAAAGAAGTTCTTGATGTAGATATTGTAAATAAAACACAAACTTCTTATCAAAGACTATCAAAGAAAAAGTTCCTAAGCTAGAAAGTTCCCTCCTTGTAACAATGCAATTTTAAGCTTTGAAAGTAGCCCCACGAGTGTTGATGAATGCTTCTATTTGGTCATGTTGAATGTGCCTATAAGGCTTTGCACTTCAAAAAGACAAGCATCATTTAAACCACAATTACACTACAACCTCTCATTGGATCTTCGCTGCTATTGTACACAACTTTTGAGTTGCTATAAAGGACACTACAACAACCCTCCTTAATCAAGAGAATAAGATGTTGCAAAAGAATCTAAGCCACTGTGACCAATTAATTTTTGCCATGCAAAAGCTAAAAACCAGAGGAGGGTAGGAGGCTTGCGTCCTTGTTAAGCAAACATGATATGTTATGTAACCCAATAAATTACCTCTAAACGTAAGATTGTATTCAAACTTAACAAAATGACATAAGGTAAGCCTCATAATTTATGCCTTATTTCCATTTCCACATCCCTAAAGCCTATTGTTAAAGTCCGCATTTCCAACCACCAAAAACCTACTATTAGTAAAAATATCCACAAATAAATTATCTATTATCTTAGAGTCGGACTGTCATTCAAGCTACTTTACACCCATATGTTATGTTCCATTGCTAACAATATCTTTACTTATCTATTTAGCTATGGATTTTATGCATATAATTGGGTTTAAGCACCAATCAGAGTACGTGAAATTTGCCTTCAGACATTGGTATTTAATCCATACCTTGACCTTTAACTGTGCCATGCAAACAATCTATTATGCATCTACTCTCTTATTCTTGAAGATAACATTGTTCTTGTGGTTCCATAAAGTCCATATGATTGCTACCCACAAGCATCTCCATATTTTATTTCCTTTTTAATTAATTTTCAAAAATGTTGGAAGTTCTTATTGTTTGGTTATGGATAACAATACTTATCCCAACCCAATTATTACGCATATCTCATACCAGTCCTACTATCTTACAAGTAAAGAACAAGTGATTAGTAGATTCCTGCGTTGATCCACACATGAAGCAAAAACAACACTCTAAATATTATTTCTCTTTTCTTTAAATTTTCTTTTATTACAATACGATTTAAAAATACTCTCCACGGGAATTATTAATCATTGAACTCATATCTAACATTCCAGTTTGGTCGCATATATATATATATATATATATATATATATATATATATATATATATATATATATATATATATATATATATATATGATTTAAAGACTTTCATTTGGTAAAGAAAATAAATTCCTTTTATACGATTGGAAAGAATATTCATTTTGATCTGTTAGCTAGAAAACATCATCAGTGTAAAAACAAAACTTTCAAAATTTTCCATTTATTGGAACAAATAACAATTAGATTAATAAAATAATATTTTCCTTTTAATTCATTGAATTTGATAAGGACTTTCATTTACAAGTAGCGGCAGAAGAACTTTATTTATAAGGTAAAAAAATGAAATAAACTTGTTTTTTTTCTTCATAAGCTGAAATGAATTTATATATAAATATAAATAAACAAAATTAAAAATTACATCTAAAAGTTTATATAAGTTAACTTTTACATAAGTTAATTATAATATAATTTGAATTTTACTTTTATATTATTTTACTCTTTTAGTGAAAATTTGTAAGCCCTCTTTTTCTCCTTTTTAGCTGAGTTTTTGGGCCTAGCCATTCGTGGGCCTAAGGCCGGCCCAATAAGGGGACCCAATACCCTTGCCAACCCCTAACCCCTTCATTCTGTTCCATTTTCAGAAATCAGCTTCTGTTCCCTCCCTTCATCTCAAGCAATATGCTCTGCTAGGGCACACCATCCTTACATCTCCAAGTTAGCAAAACCCCTTCTATTTCCAGGTAAGCTGAGCTTTACGGCTTCTGGTCTGTTCCTTCTCCTTTTCGCACTGTTTAAGCACGTTGGTCAAGTTAGGGCTAAGTCTCTTAACTTCGTTTTGTACGAATCTTCTATTTCCAGCTCTCTAATATAGTTCTTGGAGCCGTGGTATTTCTGTTGCGGGTCAGTGTCGTGTTGTTAGCATCTAAGCAAGGTAAGGGAAGCTAGTTTTCTTCGTCTTTCGTTGTGGGTGCTTGTTTTCCCTTTTGTTGTTGCATAAAATGAGTTGGAAAATGTTTGTGCTTGTGTGGAAATCAAAAGTATGATGTTTGGTTTGTTTGTTCTGGGTTGCATGCGCGGAACAGTGGGGGAGAACTGGTATTCTCGCCCAGGCGAGCTCGTCTCGCCTAGGTGAGAATAGCAGAAGCTCGCCCAAGATTCTGCCTCGAGCGCTCGCCTAGGCGGCCAATCACGTTTTGAGCGACGCACTCTCTCGCTCAGGCGAGAAGGCCTCGCCTGAGCGAGAGCTCGTGAATTCTCCCAAGGGCCACTGTTGCATGTCTCGCCTAGGCGAGAACCCACGATTTTGAACGAGGCAAGCACCTCGCCTGAGCGAGGTCCCTAGCTTGGGCGAGGTCAGTGCAGTGGTGAGTGAGGACACTGTCTTCATGACTGTTTTGATGATTTGATGCATATATTGTCTAAATTATTCGTCCTAAATATGATGTACGTGAATATGCTTGGGTGTTTGGACTTATGAATGAAATTGGCATGCTTGGTATGAGGTTGATCATGGATTTGTGGCTTTGAAATGTCTTAACATGAGAATTGGATGAAGGTATTAAGGGAAGTGGAATTGTATGAGAAAAATGATTCTGATTGTGTGATAGGCGTAATTCCATGAGTCTCGTGGGGAGATCTCATGGTGGTGAGTAGTGTATATATTAGGATAAGGATTCAAGTAAGGATCGCATCCCGAAACTCTAAAGGGTCAGTGAGTCTCAAGTAGAGCAACTGACCCAAGTGGTGAGAGTAGCGGGAGGCCCTAGTCTTTGGCAAGATAATGGCTTTAGACGCTTAAAGGCTAATCTTGTGTGTGGTAGGGTGAAACGCATTGGCAATGGCTCTACAGAGCAGTAGAGGCCACCACAAGTGCAAGCGTCCAGTGAATCTGATCCTAGTATATATATCTGGATAATTGAGTCATAGAGTCTTGCTTATTTGTTAAAATGTTATTCTCGTGCCTACTGTGTTGTATGTTGGACTGTTTCTAAATATTTCGCTGCAATAACATGTATAATTTAATTCACTCTAGCTTACCCTGCTATTTCTATTGTGTGTGTGTCCTTGTTCTGATTTCCCTTTTGCGATGATCACCATTGGTGTGAGCAGATGGAAATACTTCTGGAAGTAGGCCTGATGGTGGTAGCGGTGCAGCTTAGTGGGCTCGTTGATGTGGCCCTCGAAGAACATTTCTTTGGCCTTAGTGCCTTTGAAATCCCTTGCTCTAGGGGCTTTTATTTTGCATAACTATGAATCTGGTTGTTTCTGTTTTGACTATGGCATGGTTGTATGCCTAGAACCCCCTTTTCTAGTGTTCATTTGGATGACTGTAAAAGTGAATTCTTTGTCCATTGTTTTTATCAATTGCCTTGCTCTTTATTATTAGGATCATGTGATATTTTATTAAGTAGTCAATTCTACCTAAATGGGATGTCACAAAATTTATCAATCTGTCCAAACCTATCTTAAATATATAAATATATATATATATATATATATATATATATATATATATATATATATATATATATATATATATACAAACAAGTAGTGTTGAGATAATCATGATTTGGGAGAAACAATAGTGGTTTTAAGTTGTACAAAATGAAAAAGTATTTCTACTACATAAATAAGTAATAATTACTAAAGCGTAATCATTTGCAAATCTCTTTTCAACCTTGTGGATTTACCTAACCATAACATCCCATCCACTTATAATTCTTGTCGACTTTTGATAGAAACTACACCATCAGTTTGAATTTGATTGTAATTTAGAAGGTCGAATTTTATTTGTTATTTTGAAAACCAAGGATACATTACTACTAATTTTTTTTCTTTCAATTTTATGATTACCTTTTTGTATCTTTCCGAGAAAAATGGAATAAAACATTTATAAAATGAGACGATAATATCTGTTAAAATCGAAAAAATACTAAAACTTCCGTAACTGTAAAAAAAAAAAAAATCTTATATCCCATTTTTTGAAGGAATGCGAAAAACTATATATTTATCGACAAACAATAACCATCGGTATGTATATCAGTTCAAAATGAATAAACAAAGAGTGGAAAAGTATAGGTATTAATGAAATTCAGACTTATTCTAACATATTTTGCAGGTTCCACAATGCAGGAATTCCTAAAAACTTTTTCAGCAAACCATATATAGAACGAAATCCTGCAATATATTAATCAGATACTATTAATTATGACAAGGTTCTAAGAATGACCACACTTGGTGCAACTCTGAACCCTACCACACCTCACTAACCATAAAATAATATTATTATTATATCCTATCATAATGAAGCACTGATTTTGCAGCATGCATCACAAATTCAGAATCAATTGAAGCCACAGTGGGAAGAGAAATAGGAAACCCCATCAGGGATGGAGGAAGAAGTTGTGGCATTTGAATCAGACAGCACCTGCTGAGGAAGAAAGGCACCACCATAACCACAGTAAGTGGCATCACTGGAACCCATCATGCTCATCACATCATCATGCGTTTCAGCCTTCTTTCTCTTCTTCTTCTCATACGCTATGCCTCTCGCCTTCGCCTGCGCGTCGCGAACTTCCCTCAGGTACAGCCTCACCGCGCGTGTCCCGAACGGGTTCATCTCCGGCGCGCCGCCGTGCTCCTCGAACGCCGCGCGCAGCCTCCCGATCAGCGCGTCCAAGCTGCCCCACGCCTGCTTCAAGGGACACGAGCAGGGACCAGGCGGGTGGGAGTTTCCGAAGTAGGCGCAGGTTTCGGCGTGCACCTTGGTTTTTCCGAACTGGTCGAGGTAGCGCAGGAACTCCAGCACGTGGGCGCCGCTGCAGCGGGAGAGGGTCAAAGGTGGACGGTGGTTCTTGAGGTACTGGCCGAAGGTGTTCCAGTCGCGCCGCTTCTGGGACTCGTACCTGCTCAGAGGAGGAGCCACGCACACTCGCTGCGACGGTAAGGGCAAGTCGTGATCAGTGTGTTGTCTCCGCGTGGAGTTGTGGTACCCCGACATGGCGGCGGCTGCGGCGGCGGCGGCCACGGCTGCGGACATGTTAAGGTTGTTGTTTTGGAGGGTAAGAAGTAGCACCTGTGGATGTGATGTTAGGGGATTGCAGTTTCTGTTTTTGTCGTAGATTAGGGTTGGGAGCAGGCGTGTGCGTGTGCGTGTGAGTGATTTTAGTACAAGATGTGTTTTATGTTTGGTGGAAGATCTGTGTATATATATAGAGTTATGAGAAACGTGGACTTCAAGATGAGAGATAGGAAGAAAATAGAAAGAAGATAAGAAGAAAAGAAAAACGTTAAAAGAGAGAAATTATACAATGTATTTAGGGTTTATATATATAAATTGTGGTGAATTTGGGGTACTGTAGTTCAGGTGGGTTTGGTTAGGATTGTCTAAAGCTAGCTAGCTGGCAAGGGAGGAAATTGAAGTCGGTGATATTGAAAAATGATTGGGGTATGGTCAAAGGGAAAGAGGTAGGAGTTTGGCATGATTTTGATAAGATGGAAGATGTTGAAATTTACTGAATCGAAAAGAGAGGGATGGGGTAAGGAAGAATTTAGAAGGCTTAAGCAATGGTATAATGGGTTATGTAGGGGTAGGCAAGTTTTGTAGGTGGCTATAGGGAGACAAAAGAGGGGTCCATGCATTACAGAACCACTTTGAATATCACTTCTCATTTCTCAATCATTCATGCCCTCTTCTTTCTTTTCCCTTCCTCCATGGCTTTAAGCTCCACAACCAAACAAAACTACTCAAACTCTTTAGCCCTACCTCTTTCACTAAAGTAACTACAATTTACACCTATTTCTCATTCTGCACTTCACTTCCTATCATATTTTTCTTAAGTCTTAAATCTACTTCCTATTTTTGTTCTTTCTTTGGTTCAATGCTCTTTTCCATCTCTCGCAATTTTTTTTTTATTTGAGTGTTATATATAAATAAATAACGACGGTATATTCATGTATCTATCATTTGAATAATACTATACAAAAATTAAATTACATTTTGATGATAACATGTCGAGATTTTATCTAAAATTAAAATGAAACTTATTTCTTTTAATTTATTTAAATTTTAAGACTTGATTGAAACCCCCTGTACTTTCAATCAAGCAAACCATTCCATCATTTATTTTCACGTGCTTTTTTGAGTACGCCTCAGAACAAAAGACGGAAAAATGATGTTGTAATAAATATAGACATATAGAGGCACATTCAAATATTCACTCTTCATACTGCATGCAGGGTACTAAAACCAATTGTACTTAAATCAAAAATAGGATATTTAAATCAAAGGAATTTCATATTAGTCAATGAAATTTATTAAAAATGAATACAGGTGTACAAACAGTAGTAGAAAATAATGAAAACCATAAAACTAAACTGGTGCCAAAACCTTATTTTCATCAAATGTAGAAGACCAATCACTTTGAATATCTCTCCTTTAGATAGATGTTACCCTTCATAAGCCACAAAGATATCGCAACACTTCACCCACAGTGTTGTTAGTCGAGCATGGAAGGATTACTTCACATCCATCTATAACTAAATGCAGTACTCTGAAACAACAGTGGACATTGAACAAGAGAACGACAAGTATCACAAATAAGGATGACATTGAACTGCATTAACATGACAATACCATTCATGTATTTAGGAATCCCAACAGAAGATAATTCTAGAAAGAAAAAGATGTGCCAAAGTATGATTCTTAAAATCAAGAAAAGACTACTAAGGTGAAAAGGTAGACGATTATCGTTTCCGTAAAGAGTTACCGTGATTAAATCTGTAATCACCGTACTCTTTCTCTTCTTTTTATCTTTTTGCAAAGCACCAAAATTGCTGATTAAAGAAATCACAAATATTCAAAGACAAATTTTATGGTGATGGAGATCAGAGGGAAAGAAAATAGCATGAGTAAAATGGATAAACATCTGCAGACCAAAAGATAAAGGAGGCCTAGGAATAAAACACATACAATCATTTAATGAGGCACTTTTAGCTAAATGGAAATGGAGGCTTGTAACTGAAAACTACAGTGGTTGGAGGGATATATTATTATCAAAGTATGGGGATTGGAGAGAGCTCAATAAAGAAACTATAACAAAATATGAATCAATGTGGTGGAGGGATTTAAAGAAAGTAACAAGATTAGAGCAATATCTGAATTGGTTCGACAATAATCTAACATAGAGATTAGGAAAGGGGAATAAATTTAATTTTTGGCATGATAAGTGGAATAGAGAATTATCGTTGGCACCAAATACCCTAGGATGTATAACAATTCATTTGAAAAACAATTGTTGGTATCAAAGACGGGCATTTGGAATAACATGATGTGGGAATGGAAATTTAGATGGATAAGGGAATGGTTTGAGTGGGAATTAAATCAAATTAATGGATTTAGGGAAGAAATCTCACATTATGGACCATCAACTCAAGAACAAGACACATGGGAATGGAAGGGAGAACAAACCAAAATTTTTACTGTTAAGTCAGCTTATAACATCATACAAAATAATACCAATGGGAAACATATTGAGTTTTTCAAAACAATTTGGAAATTAAAAGTAATCCCTAGTGCACTACACTTTGTCTGGAGAGTGGGTTTGAATTGCGTAGCCACAAAAGATAATTTAGTTAAAAGATAAGTGCAATTATCCTGCAATTTATGTCCTTTATGTGGTGCATTCGAAGAATTAGTTCAACATCTTTTCTTTGAGTGTATGATATCTAACTTTACTTGGAATCTTTGTTTTAAATGGTTTGGAGTATTAACAACACAACATAACCAAAACTTACAACATTTTGATCAATTTTATATGCTGGGTTTGAATATAAAAGGAAATAAGTTATGGAAGGTGATGTGGGTGGCTATGATTGGAAGTATATGAAAGGTGGTGAAGAAATTTTTTGGATAGCATAGTTAAAAGCTTGGACATGGTTGAGAAACAAAATATCAAAGGCAAATTTTCCATACTCTAACTGGTGTTTATGTCCAAAGTCATGTATTTAATGTACTACATTAGTTCAGAAATAAGATAAATACAAGGGTTTCATATGCTATAATATTATTATCTTTCACTTTAATCCCTTATTGTCATCACCTATGTTGTGTTGTTTTGGTGTTAAGGTTTTTAGGCAAACTTATTGCAAAGGAGATAGCTATGTCTTGGAATGAGCATAAACAACCTACTGTGAAAAAGAAATTTTCTCTTGTTGAATCTAGTGGAAAGGTTGATTTATGGGACCGTGTTGGACATCCAGTTTTTTTTTGCAAATTTATTTTATGTTATATATAGATTGTTAGATCTATCTTGGTGGGAAATGACCCTACGATACAATTGTATACATATATTCTTTGTAATATTTTGGGTCTATAGAGATGATAAGATGCATCTCATTGTATTTTGTCATATCCAGGGTTTGAGTGTTGTTTGAGGGTTTGTATGTTGAAAAGGAGATTTAGTATTATAGGTTCATGTTCTTATCTCCTCTGTTGTTTTTTAGTTGTGTACATGGGTTGAGACATCCCTAATGTCTCATTCTTTTATTTATATATTAATTATTGCTGATAAAAAAAATGATGACGTTTGCATGTACATATCTGTGTTGCATTGAATATTTGATGTATTTACTAAACTGGTGTCAATTATTGGTGGATATGAATGTGAAGTATCGCTGTTTATGTCAGGTGTCGTAAATAATTTAAGGATGATTAGAGTAGCGGATTAAAAGTGAATCAAAAAAAAGGTGAGTCAAAATATCATTATTCGTTTATTTATTGGATAATGACATCTTGACCCACTTTTAACTCATCACTCCAATCTCAAATTATCACATCACACCACTAAAACAATAAAAATAGATAATTGAAGGGTGATTGGAGTGGTGGATTAAAAGTTAGTAAAAAGAAGTGGGTCAAAATATGATTATCCTGACTTATTTTTTCTAATCTTATTATCAACTCTAATATTATCATTGAAAATCTTTATCGAAATAAATTAGCAAAGTTGATATTTTTAAAATTATAAATTGTCCATGGGATGCTATTTTCAATATAAAATCTTAAGGCTCAAAGTTTATGGATTTTTTTAAAATTAAATGTGTTTGATCTTAATTTTCATAAAAAATTAGAATTAATATCTTTTCAAAACTTTGAACCAATTTAATCTTTCAATTTCATAAACAAGTGGATTTAGTACTAAAAATGAAACGACGTTAAAATTTTGTGGTTTGGGTACGTCAAGGATAATTCAATGATATGGAATCTCCAAAGATTAATATATATATATATATATATATATATATATATATATATATATATATATATATATATATATATATATATATCAAGGATAATCTATTACAATTTATTCAAGTATAAAATCCAGTCCAAATTTTAGACCTAGTCCAATTATGAAAATCTATAAATTGAGGGCCTAACATAGGTAAAAAACACACACTTGAAGAAAAAGAAACTTGATATCTCTACACTTAAAGGTAGAAGAGCATTATGAAGCCGGAGGCATTCGATTTCAATATCAGTCTTGTGTTCAGTGAATGTACTAATGATGAATGACCAGCAATATCTAAAAAAAAAATATACTTTAACCCTAAGATTTATCCAATCAAAACCATCACATAACAATGCGACAACTTTACTACTTTCACTAGCCGAAGTACTCTCATCACTACCTCTGCCCAAAGATTAGGTCGGATCATGTGTGACCTCATCATCAACTGCATCCATTACCCCCACCAAAGATTACTTAAGGAACTAGTAAAGATAGATTGCAACATACCTAAAGGAGTGGAGGAGTGATACATTGTCTAGGCTATCAGACTAGTCAAGGGCCCCCATAAACACTTTACCCTTATTTATAGAATGTTTCAAGGAGGTTGAACAATTTCCTCAATCCTTTGTCAACTGTTACATATTTTACATCTTGCAAGCCCAATGAAGAGACATTTTCACTACCCAAGGTTGTCAGTTGTCATGTTTGTGATTGTGACGTTTCAGTCTCTGCCTCTCTACATTCCTTGAGACTAAAGGGACTAAAATGTTTGGTTATGTCACTTGTCAAAGCAACATGCCAGACAAAGAAATGAAAATTTTCTTTCATGGGTGTAGGCTCGAACATGGACACGTACATTGTCGAAATAAAATAATGTAAGCATTATCTGGGCTAACTAAGACTCTCGGTGCAACTTCGAGTTTGGGGGCTGGTGTACATGCATGCCCAAAAATAGGGAAGAGATCATTCTGCACTTAGTATCGACATCATCTCGACCTGTAATTATTATCAATAATTCAGCAATATAAGTTATGATATGGAAATTAATGTGATGTCCACCTCCTAAAAATTCTTAATATAAAGAATGTATTTGAATCATATTCATTCAAGCATAGGCCCATCAAAAAAGGTATATAAGAAAATATTATTTATTATGTAAGGTAAGATTTCTACGATAATAGATATGTAACGTCTCACACTACTTACTGACTTGAGCATTGGAATGTCTTAGTAGACACTCACACGTCAATCCGAAAAAAGAAGGATCTTGAACAAGGAAACATAAAATAACATCTTAGTCAAGGAAGCAGGAAGAGAACATCTCGAATGATGAAATAGAAGAGTTAACATCTTATGGAAACGTCTTACTCTCATACAAGAAAATTACACATTTAAAGATACCAATTTTCTATTAATATATCATGTTTCAATCATAACTTCCATTCAACCTACACATAAAAGAAATAAGTTAGATTTTTAACCTATTTTATTTTATAAATTCTTAAGCGAGAATTCGTGTATATCAAATGAAATAATAATTTGAGGTATAATGAGATTTAAAATAGTGGCTGGGATGAGGTAGAAAAAATGACAATATTTATATATTACTTTTTGTAGAAATACTTTTTTTATTATTTTCATAACTTTGATAATCTTATTTCACTTTTTCTTTCTTTCTTTTCTCTTTCTGTCTCTCTTTTCGTGGTTCAAATTTTTATATGCAAAAAATAATTCAAAAATGGAACCGGTTGAAGAAAGAAATTAAAAGAGGGGGTTGTGATAAATGTCATAGGTGAATTAAATGAAAGAGATATTGTGTGTGGAAATTTGGTGTCAAATCTTCAAAATGTGACACAAGTCAAGTCTATGCCTTTATGCTTGGTAAACCTATGTTGCGTACGATTAATTATCATGTCACTTTTATCAATTTAGGGTTTTTTATTTATTTAAATATAATTTGAAATAGTTATGACATATACCCTATAGCACCACCACGTGATCATAGGCCCTTTCTTCTCTAACCATGTTCACTTCAATTTTCATTTTAAGGTGGAAATGAAGACAAAACTATCACAATCAATAAAAAAATATCGTGATTCCATTAACTTTTTTTATCTATATTGCTTTTTTCATAAATTGTTTTTCAAGTTGTCCTTACTAAAAAAATATTTTTTAATTTTTATATATGATGTTTTTATATTTTGTCACTCATAGTTCTTATTTTACTTTTAATCTTAAATATGTTATCTAAATACAATTCAATAATAGGCTTAAATAAAAAACATTTCAGTTCATGGTATTAATTTCAATATTGGTTAATAAAGAAAAAGCCCAAGTTGTCCCATCTTCATTCAGATTGTACTCAAGTGAAGTGACCATGTATGTTTCAAAAATATTAGATGGCCGGAAATCAAACTAATTAAAAATAGGGTTAAATTTTTTTTTTTTCCGAAAATTGAAATAAGTCATTTTTAAAATTTTAAATCAATCTAGTCTTTCAATTGTGTAAATAAATAAATTTAAATTTTTTAACTAAATTTTATTAAGTTTATTTGACATTTCAAACACATTTCATTATAATATTTTAGTTTATTTACACCGTTTGACACATGTTCGCTTCAATGTTAGTTGATAGATGAGTTTGATACATCAAATAAATTTAACAAAATTTGATTTAAAGGACTAAATTCACGTATTTCTAAATATGGGAGACTAAATTAATTTAAAATTTTCAAAAATTACTAATTTCAATTTTCACTAAAAGTTGAAGCATAAAAATATATTTAAAGGTTGATTTGATTTTTTGTTACAAAATATTTTGAAATCCTTTTGTTATTATATAATTTCTTTTACTATTATTTTATATTTTTATTAACCGTTTTAGTCTTGATTTGGTGAATAAAAAAATTGGTATCCGATCGAATCTTAAGAAATTCAAAGTGAATTGTTTTATTAAATAAGTGAGTAATGTTGGATATATAAAATGGAGTAAAATAGAAAATTGTGGTCAGGTTTGAATAGTAGATTGAAATTTTAGGGTTAAGTATGTTTTTAGTCCCTGAACTTTGGTAAAAAATTGGAATTCGTGTCGAAACTTTGATAAATTTTGGTTCCTAAACTTTAAAAATGAATGAATATAATCATTTTAACACAATTACATTGACTTTTCTCAACATGTGGAATGTGTTTATGTTAATATTAGAGTTACTTACGCCGTTTGATACATTCTCGGCTCAATATTTACTAAAAAATGCGTTCGAAACCTAAAAAAAAAGTTAACAAAATTGGGTTAAAATGACTATATTCATTCATTTTTAAAGTTTAGGGACCAAAATTTATCAAAGTTTCGACCATGGACGAATTCCAATTTTGGATCAAAGTTCAAGGACTAAAAACATACTTAACCCAAAATTTTATGAATATCCAACTCAACTTATATTTTAATATTTATAAATTTATAAATATATTTAAAATTTAAAATTTTATTTTTAATCTGATAATATTATATTGATAATATTAAGATTTAATAGTAAATTATATAAAATCATAGTCTATTATAATAATCATTAGTAAAATTAAGGTTAAACATGTTTTGATTTCTTAACTTTAAGTAAAAATTGAAATTAATCACTTTTTGAAACTTTAGACCAATTTAATTTTTTATTTTTAGAAACCTTAATCAAATCGTTAAATTTTGTTAGATTTATTTGACTTTTCAAAAGCATTTCTCTCCTAACATTGAAAGATAAATGTGTCAGTGTAAATAATTCAAATGCTATAATGAGACACGTTTGAAATAAAATAAATTTAACACAAAATTGGTTAAAAGAATTAAATTCACGTATTTTTAAAATTAGATGACTAAATTGGATCAATGTTTAAAAAATAGACTAATTTTAAATTTCACTAAAAATTAATAGATAAAAAAATATGTTTAGCTCATAAAATTATAATCCGTTCTTTTTTGTTAAAGATTTAGTGTATTTATGACATCTATTCAAAATAAAAATAATTTTTTCATTAAAAAAAATTTAACTTAATATAAATCCGTAATCCGAAAATTTTGACTTAATTAACCGCTATCCAAACAATTAAAATGCGATTAATCTTATAAATTAAATTGTCATATATAAATTTTAAATATTAAATTTGAGTTACACTGATCAAATTGATTCAAAATCCGATTCTACCCTACTGATCTCAACCCTAATCTTGATTGTGGATTTTATTTGGAAAAGTACTCTAAGCTTTCATTCACAAAAAGAGAAAACAAATGAAAACAAAGATTAATACAAATAATTAAATGAAAGTATAGGTTTATATTTTTTTATATATTCATTTATTTATATTATATATGTACTATTTACTTATATTATTATATTTTTACATAAAAAATAGACATAAAAGCAAAAAATATATATAATCAGTTTTTTTTTTCATCTGAAAAGTAACATAATTTAGCATAACCTATAAAGAAAATAATCTATTATATTCTAGTTGGCCTATACATTTTTTCCTTTTTATTTGCACAAAAAAATTGTCCGTAATCTCATTCGGTTTTTTTTTTCTTTTTTGTGTAATTTATGCACTGTAGAATATTGTTTTTCTTAAATAAACTAAAATAATATTACCGAAGTAATTCCAAAGGACAAATATTTGCCTATTTGTTATTCATATCCAGAAGTCCATCCTCGGTAACTGATTTTCTTAATTGCATTTTTTTTTTGTTTTTTATCGTGTAACAGATCAGCTTCTACAAACTTAATTTCTCTGTAGGATTTTTTTAAAATATTTAAAATACATTTTAAAACTATTTTGGATTTATTTTATTAAATGTATAAATAATAATTAATATAATTGATAAAAATATAATATAAAGTTAATAATTAAAAAATAATAATTTTCATATGAATTAATATCAAACAATGTTATTAAAATTGGTTTTGATTAGTAATCATTATTATTTAGTTTAAATCTATTATTGTTGCTAAAACTGGTGTTAAATATATTTATCACTAACAGTTATTATTATTAAAATAAAATGAAAATTAATAAATTTCTTAATATTATTAAAAAAATGTTAACTTTTTATATTAGTAAAATTGATAATTAAGGTGAATGTAAAATTAATTTCGATATAGAATATTAAATTAGCAAGTAATCATATTCTTAAAAAAGCTTGAACACCATTAATATTAATACTAGTCAAATTGATAATTAATGTGATTGTAAAATTAATTTCAAAATAACATGTTAAATTAGCGAGTAATGATATTTTTAAAAAAGCTTGAACACTACTAATATTAGTACTTAATAGTAACTTAAATACATTCTGAAATAAAGTATGAAATTTAAATTTTAAAAACTTATGAATAAATTTTGAGGTAAAAATGTTATTGGTACATCTAGTTTATTAAATTGGTATTAGCATTACTGGTGGATAAAAAGGTACTTCAACAATTTTTAATGTATATAAATAGTTTTCAATTTTATTCTTATCAAAATATTCATTTATTATTTAGATTTTTCTAACTGTTTTTAATTTAATTAATTTTTTCATAACAATAATTATAAAATTAATTACATATGGTAAAATCAGAAAAATTATTTATTTTTATAAAAATATATTTTTCAATTTTAAATATTTTTATTTGAATAATTATGATAAGATATATTTTTTTTCATTTTCTGTTCTTATTAAAAAAAATAGACACATTTGTTTCCATCCGTATTGATAAAACCTATGTCATTACATAACCTGATTGTTGAGAATCTATATTGGACATGAAGATGAGATGTTGGGCCATACAAGTGAAACTTTGCCTTTTCGGATTTTTCTTCCTGCACCCCATCATCACTAACTGCATTTTCATATTAACGTAAGAAGACTGAAGTACCCCTCTTTCATTGCATTACACTGCCATTGCCGCTGTTATGATGCTGTGTAGTTTTATCGCTGCGGCAGAAGAAGAAGAAACAGAAAACACATTTATAAAAGAAAGTTGGTTTTGAAAAATTCATTACATAGCGCATTTTATGTGTTCTTGAAAATTCATTCGAAAAACTATCACATATGTTTTGGAGAGTGTTTAAGAAATTATGTTCGAGAAAGTTTATCACAGAATATATTTTAGGTGTTCCAAAAAAATTATTTCCGAAATTCCGTTTCAAATATCTTATTCCACATATTTTATTCTAGAAATCCCGTTTGAGAAATTATGTTGCAGAAATTTCATAAAATTGCCCGAGAATCAGTTTTACAAAAGGTAAAAGGGCCATTTTAAAAATGATAGGACTGCAAATAGAAATTGAGTGTGCAGAAAGAAAGAGCATAACCAAATGCAACTACTTACCATCACAACATAACGATCTATTACGTAACCGTTACAATAACCCTTCTCCTTTTCTCTTCCTCTTTTGCAGATACAGTTCATCATTACATAACTTATACTCAACTTTCTTCAAACATCCTTTTGCTTTTGCCATTTCTAATTTGTCTTTTTCCGAGATTCCCAAACAAAAACCAGATTCCTTTGCTTATATTTCACTAACCTTCCTTAATTCACCTTTAGAAAGAAATTCAGTAATTTTACGTGCACTCAATTACTTAACATCTTTTTGTTTTCTTTCTTTTCCTATCACATCATATTATTTATCGTGCTCATTTTTGTGTGTATACAATTGCATCTCATTTTGTTATATAAATTTCTAAAAATAAAATTTTGGGTTCGAACCCGGTAGTTGAAAAAATAAACATAATTTGAAAAAGAAAAACTCACTAAAGTTACTACAAGCTTGTTTTCCGTTTGGTTGTCTAAAAGGAACGGATAGCAAATGAAACCATTACGGGATTGGGTAAATGTTTTCAACCTCGTGGTTATCGATGTTATTACATTTTCTTGACAAACCTATCATTTTGACTGCATGAAACTTCTTTTTGAAGTTTTGAAAGAAAAGATAAAATAAGTTATGAATTCAATTTTCTCACTAACAATAAAAATAAAATAATAAATTTGATTTGATAAATTTGAAAAGAAGGATAAAATAAATTATAAATTCAATTCATCCCCTAACAAATATTAACAACTAACATTAACGATAGAGAAAAAAAAAAGCACTGAGCACAGGTATCGGATGCGATTTGTCACTACTACATAACTGAAACGGCTAATTGCTGTATCCCTGGACCATCACATGACAATCAACTTCTTGTCAAAGTTTTCATAAAATCAAATGTTTACACGAGAATTCACAATGAAATGTGCAAAATAGGAGGAAGGTAGGAATGTACATGTAAACGAAATTACAACATGATTTAAAAAAAATAAAAATGCCCATCTTTGATTTCCTGTTTCGGGAAAGAAAGCCCTTCAAATGTTATTAAGCCACCACTAGATGGTGCTAAATTTCCTAATCTGATATATGCTCTATGAAACTTGTCCTTTTTTTCCAACCTCCTGTTTCATGCACCTTCTTCAACTATCTCCAATCCTTGCACGTGCTTCTCTACACCTACGCCTCCTACCGGAACGACCCAATAAAACTCTGCCACCACCATGGCGTTGGAGACGACTAACCAAAGATACACCACCACCATCACCTTCATTGTACCTGCCATCATCATTATCATTGTCTTCGTCTGAAATATCCAGCACGTCAGTAACATTCTGAGCTGCAACCCTGTTGGTGGTCAGCTCAGGCCTTAGCCGCCTACCAAGGTTGTTAATTTCATTCCCTTGACGAACTGCATGCAACAGGAGGAAGAAATTCATTGCCTCAATACCCATCTGAAACCTTCCATTTCTTTCTGCATTACCTGCACCCTCTTCTTCATCTGTATCGGATTCATTATGGTGACCTTCTATAACATAATCTCCAAAAACTACGGCCCCAGGCATTGCCGATGTTACTGTGCTGATAACATCTTCCCTTTCGCGTTCCCACTCAAGCCATCTCCATTTCTGTTCATCAGCAGGATCCACCATACGAGGGCGCGCCGAGGGATGCTCTGCACGTACATGCTTCCTCAACTCCTTATAGTTCCCCACATATGAGCATTCATCCTGCATGCAGCCTCTTTTCTTAGCATTAAGGAAATCCCGAACATGTTCCACGACTGTCCAACCTTTCACCTGACCCCTGCACAGAGGACACGCAAGCTCTGTGGCTTCACTCTTGTCAAGAGACAAGTTTGAGTCTTGTAGCACACCTGCAGTGCCTTGCACAGGTTGCCCATTAGATGAAATTACTTTAGTATAAGCTTTCTTGTACTGATCAAGGCAATTGGAATGACGAAAGCTTGTTCCACACATATAGGGACGGCAACCCTTGTCATGAGATGAACAAAGAAGAAGAACAGCATTGTGTGGATATTCCATACACACAGAACATGTTACATCTTCCCACTCTTTCATTTCCAAAGCCTTGGAACATTTCTTTTGGCACATGTCTTCACAAATATCCCTTTTGCAAGGAGCTAGTGGGTATGGAGTCACTCTGTAGTGACGAGAAGCTATCCTGTGCCTTCCCCTGCTACCTTTCGCCATTTTCGATATTCCAACAGAACCTGGAATTTAAAAGTGCAAGATCTTATAATGGAAACTCCCCATAAATCGATCCACACATTAGTTTCTCAAACAACAAACGCATTCATATATTTTTCATGTAATCTTGCAGAAAGTAGTCATTGGATTTAGAAACTATTCAAAATAAAATAAAACGCTATCTAGTTGCAACTGAGTGGGTATACCCACAATACTTGTAAGTGTTGACATACAAGAGATTAAAAATGATGGCCAAACCAGTATTTCGTCCAACTGTCATGTTTCCCACGAAAGCTGAAAAAGTGTGAACATAAAACCTGGTTTTTCCACACATTCCACAAACTTATCTATTCATTTTCTGCAGTGAACCTCAACGCATTGCAAGAATATGTAGAAAGGTGCCTTTGGGTTTTATATAAAAAATATATATTACAATGGAGAGAGAGTACCATCTTTACAGAGGATGTCACCAAGATAGAAGAACTTGTCTTCCTAAGAGCATCTCCAACACGATTTGCTAGCATGAGTTCCTTATCGAGAAAGATAATACTTTAAACATTAAAATATTATTTTTCTTCTCAAGGACCTCATGTAAGCAACTCCCACTGGATATGCTCTAACATGCCTACATACTATTTAGTCCCCTCATTACAGACAATGTCACCTAGTCTTGTCTCATTCAATTCATCATAAAAGGTGATCTGACCCTCAGATCATTGTGCAAAAGACTTGTAAACAAGTTTAATGCACAAGAGTATTCTACCAGCACTTATATTTCTACTCACTAAACAATTCAACGAGTGCTTGAGTACTATATGTTTTGAGGGAGTAAGGGAACCATGTACACTCAGACCCAACGAATATTGAGTTTGAAGATAGTCCTAAACAACGTAATTCTCCGATGGTGGTATGAATTGAAACCTGAAAGTAAATAATCCTCAAGAACTCCCATGAAAGAATCAACACAGGTGATCTTATCCTTCAAATTTCAACACGTTACTTTTATTTTATGTATTCTAGGTCAAGCTGCAAGGCAATATGTTCTAGCCAAACTATTTTAACTATTCGTCATAGACTTCAAAAATAGTAACTGAAATGTAAAGTCTACTCAGCTAATAGAAAAATAACAACCCAATATTTTGAACAAGCTCTATTATTTGACCAGAATTTTATAGGAAATAACAATTTTATATATCTTCCTTATTTAATGAATCTCAAGATTTTACATTCAATAAGTTTTAACTAATCGCAGAGAATGCATTAAAAAGAGTGAGCAAGAGAGTGTCTTCCAAGCACTCCTCTCAGCTATTATACAACAAAAAGTTTGGGTATAGAAACAAAGCCACCTGATGTATAAATCTATTTACACACACCAAAAATCAATCCTTCATCCTTTGGAGTTATCCTTCTTTTACTGATCAGCTACTTCAAAAAGAAAAACATCAATAAAAAATCCATACTTAATACTTAAATCAGCTCTTTCAAACACTGTAATTTGAACTTTGAGCCACTCATTGAACACTTCCAAAAACAGTAGCTGCAAAATTGAAATATCAAGTTTATACTTTACTCGATTATACAGGTGTTTATCAAATTACTATATTTCAAGAATGACCATGATCCTAACATCCTTACCAAATAGAGAAAGAAAGAAAAATTGTGTAATTCAGGGTCAAGGATTCTTTCACAACAATACAAGGGCATCTCTGCTAGTCAATCATTAAAACCACTAAATGGATGACCAACCCAAAACTACAATGGCAACCGACAAATGAAACACAGCTATAGATAAACGCAAGAAGTTCAATCAAGTAGAAGATAATGATATGATGCTCCTCAATACTAAGGCTAAAACTTTCCCAAGTGCGTTCCCATAATTATTGCCAAAAAGGTTGATAGACAATAAATGAAACTCTAACGACTGTAGATTGATTTACTCAAACAAGCATAAAACTCCTGATAGCAAATAACAGGAAAAAGATTTCCTTTAGCTTATAGCAATACAACATGGACCTTTAAATTTACAGTACTATTCAAGTATCTGTATTAGATCTAGGAGAATCTATTATTTATTTTTTATAAGAGCTTCATTATATAGGATAAATAATAAAGAATTAGCTGATGAAACATCCAATTAGAAGATGCCAGAGAAAATGCACTTTTCTATTTAAATCAACCTTGCAATCACGCAATATCATAGTAATCCATATTTAATTTCCTAGTTTGGTAGTATTATTAGAATTTGAAAACAGTTGAGACAGGTTCATGCCGGGCCCAGGTGCCATGATACCAATTTCATTTCAGTTAGGATAACAACCCAGCGAAGACTTCAAGTCAATTTAGCATTACATTATGTGGCTGTCGAAAATATGACTGGCAATCTTGCTCCGCTAGCAAATTAGCATATGACCAATAATAGCTCTGACAATCAAGTGACATCATACATTCACAGTACAAAATTCATTTAATTCAGTTTACTCACGCTACAAAATTGACTTCAGAAAACTTAACAATCTCTTGAATGGGAAGAGTACAGATTCTAAATGAGAGAGCTTATTAATTGAACTTAAAAAACATCATCAAAAAATTTATTTTTCTTAAATCAAACTTAATACAGCAAAATCACATGCCAAACATAACAAGTCAACACACTGAATAATAGATAAGTGCCACAATGGACTAAGCACTCAAAGCAATCGAATCACATATAAAACAAAACAGAAAGGCAACTGCCGGAAACAGCTTCATTGGCCAACAAAGAAGCATCACATTCTGATTGCTGAAAACAAAGCAAGTCATGCATCAAACCACCGCAAAAAGGGTAGGGAAAAACTCACCAGCTAACAATCGAAGTAATTTAGGGGCCAACGAACTAGTTTGCAAAACCAAAGTGCACCTGGCCACAATTAAGTGAATTTAAACAGCAAGAGAAAAACCAAAGTAAGAGATTATTTATACAAGTCGTGTCAGAAGGAAACAACGTGGTGGTGAGGGGCAACAGCAAGCAAAGACAACTAACAAAGCAACATTATTATAATATTAACCAGAACATGGAGCTAAGGTAACAAGCACATGCCGCTAAACTTTACCAATTCATCTTACAGATCCAATCAACCCACTTAAAAAATAATTTTATTTTAAAACTAAGAAAACAAATGGGGACTAAAACAAAACTGCAAATCTATTTGGGAACAGAGGAAACAAAGGAAGACAGGATTTTGAGCAAGGAAACACAGCCACTTAGGTATCTTATCCGTTCTTCAATTGACGGTTAAAAAAACTGGGTTAGGTCAGCAAAAATAAGAATGTCGAGATTTAACATACAGGAATCGAAAAATAGGCAAAGGGAAAACAATTAACATAGAATAAATTAAATTGAAGCGATAATCGAAACCATGGAGGAAGTGGGGGGATTGTGTTCGTACCTGACGGCTAGGAAGAGAGTGGAAATGGAGGAAAAGAAAAGGATTTTGAAGGGATAAACATAGGAGAGAGAAGGAATAAGGTTCTCTAGCAAAGGATCGAAAGCAAAGGCGAAGGAATCGAGAGGGAAATTGAAGGGCAAACAAGTTTCTCTCTCATATTATTCCTCATGTTTTAGAGAGAGAAAGTTGAGAGTCGAAAAGATGGAGTCATTTCTAAGCTACACAAACAACACAATAGGCATCCTCCACCCACCTCTTCAATACGCTCTTCTCTAGCGATTGTGTGTCACGCTCGTTAGAATGTGATGACGTGCCACAAAATGCGCCTTCACGTGCTTTCTCAGGTTACCAAACCAGAAGAACAAACCAGCATATTCCCTTGTACCATTTTTTAACTCCTAATTTTTTTTTTTTACGAAAAATAAAAAGTTATAAACACCTTCAAAAATAATAGTGACATGTTATATTCATAAGTTTTTAAAATTTAATTAAAAGTTTTAATTTTTAAAAATTTAAGTATTTTAATTAAATTTTTTTAATTTTTCATTAGATATTTAAAGTTTTATATTTGTAATTACATTATTGTAATTTAATAATAACTAATTATTATTCTGTTTTCTATTTTTTTAATTGTTAATATAAAATTTCTAATTAATATAAAATGAATTTATGAATAATGTAATAATAAGTTATTTTTATTAATTTAATTGAAAATTTGTTAAATTATAAGAATAATCTCATTATTAATAATAATGACAAAAATCTTTTTTGATCACTAGTAGATTAGTAATATGTGAGAACTAATGAAAAATATAGCCATCTTATTATTAAAAACAGTTTTAATGAGATTATGTTAATAGGAAAATAATTTCTTAGCATGTGAACATTAAACATGACAACAAAGACAACAAGATAATATGACATATTAATTAGTTAAAAAAATAAAAAATATAAACTCAATAAAACAATATAAACTTTTTTAAATAATTAATGTACCAAACTTTTTAATAAAAATTTAATTACAAGTAATACTCAAATTTATTGTAAAATTAAAATTAAACTAAATTTTGTTAATTATAATTTATGACATAAGAATATAACATGTATCAAAAATGATAATACGTTTATTTTAAAAATAACCTAATACATGATATATATATATATATATATATATATATATATATATATATATATATATATATATATATATATATATATATATGAATACGTATTAAAGTTAATAACATAACAAGTTTATTAATTATTATTATTATAAAAATTCTGTTTTATCATATATTTCATTGTTAAATATAAAAAAATATTAAATATGTAGATCATAAATTATATAAATACTATGGTAAATGTAGATTGTGTGTTCAAATTAAATTTATTGATTAAATAGCTTTAATTAGAAAGTGTGATAATTTTATTTCATTGCTACTCGCTGGAACACACGTACACGGTACACCAAGGTACACCAATGTATGAGTATTCATTTTTATAAAACACCAAAATTGAAAAAACAACAAAAAATAACAATGATATATATATATGTAATGAAAAAAACAAATATAGAAATGGATAGGTTTTACGTCTTAACATGGATTATCTCAAAAGAAATGGAAGTGCAACTCAATGAATTTAAGCAAGTGTTGTCATTATATCGTAATATTCCTCCATGTAGACCGGAATGCGCTGTCTTTATTCCTACACTTTCCAAACACTTCTTTACTTCCTTTCTATTCAATCCAAATTCCCAACTTGAATTTTTTTTTTTTTATATAATCATAAAAACTTCTACTTATATATCCTCTACAAATTTTAACATAACTTCATCTATATATTAATTTCCGTGAACGGAACAACAGACACAAGTTTACAAATGATGTATAAATGTCATGATTCATTTTTTTTTACGCCCTTTGGATACATAAACCTTCGGATGTAGCTGCAAATAGTGAGAGGAGAAAAGGAACTTAAAAAGTAGCTAATTTAAATGGTGATGCTTGAAGATACATTATGCTACTTCCGTAAAATACTATTGTAATTTTTAATTATTGAAATTTTTTCTACACAATCCTAAATTTCACAAATTTGTCAAATTGTGGCACTAGCTTGTTTTGGTCTTTCCCTACCAATGACTAGTAAGTCAACACATCCAATATTTATTGTGTTTGCAACTACCATACTTCCCACTACAAACACCACCAAACTTATACAACATTTTTTTTTTCTTTCAAAGTTTGCAACTTGTAAGTGAGAGTTGAGACTTGACATTGGTAATTAGAAGCATTAAAGTAAGTCAATCCAACTCATTTAAGTTGCCTCACCAAAAAAGGAGTTAAAAATATTAATTTAATATTCACTCTCTCATGAACAGCAAACTTTAAAATCCAACTTAATATACCATTTTAATTCTATTAACTTAAACTCATTTTACGTGATCATTAAGTAAACAAATTTTTTTCTACATATAAATAAAAGTTTACACTGACACCCCTAGTGGTCAAAATTTGATATACATCTGGAAATAGCCACATATTATACAAAAGAGAATAAATACAAGTGGGGTGGGGAGGGTGCTGTTGCAATTATGTACTGTTTAATTGTGCTAAGAAAAAAAAAACTGCAATATTTCTACTTCAATTGCTGCTCTATCATAGCACATTGCTTGCACCCGTCCCTTTCCTAACTATTTACATGTTGATAGGATGTAGAATTTTTCCGCAAGAACATGAGCTCCTGATAGAATCTAGTGAGTAGGTGCAACATGATCAGATGACCAACAACTGTTGTACTTGGCCATAGCAACGTCCTGGTGGGCACCAAATTTAGTAAGAAGATCCACATTGTTGGATTACAGAGCCTTTTCTCTCTCATTTTGCATAGAGGTCAAACTTACACCTCCGTGAGACTCTGATAATGATGCATTCTTCCCCCTCCATGAATTCACCATGGGATCAACATTCAAGGGCTGAGATGAGATCGTTTAGATAAACAATCAGCTGAGAGTTGTTAAATGCAACTCAAGATATCTGTAGACCCAAGATGAGTATGGATAAACTTGAACTTCGCAGCGCCAGTTTTGGTGGTGATTTAGAACTCTAATAATTATGACCGATACATGTTCCTTTGTGGAGAAGCAAAACTCAAGGGAGACAGTAATGTTCTCCTTAGAAATGGGTGATACAATAGCTGAGCTGCAGTTGGACGTTTATTTGGGTTAATTTGTAAGCATTCAAGAATGAAATCTTGGGCATCCTTAGATAAATAATCCGGAATACTTGGAAGTTCACCCTTGCCAATCCGAAACAATGCTTGCATCTGTTGCAACAGAAAATACATTTAGATACGGAATATTCATGATTGGAAGGAGTGAAAAAATGAGGGTAAGTACAGTCTCTATAAATCCATTAATGAAAAATAGGAAAGTAACAAACTTGAGATTAAGAACGATAACATAAGAAGTGTTATTTATAATACATACTCCTTCCAAATCCGAATAAGGAGGTTGGCGTGTCAACATCTCCAAAACTGTACACCCTAAGCTCCATATGTCGGCGGCTAACCCATAACCACCTTGGTCCTTTAAGTTAACAACCTGTTAAGCAACAATTTGAAGTTAAACCAGTCACATAAAAAGCTCACCAGTGTAAACATTCATTTGCCACTTCACTGAAGCATATCTCATAAATCACAAATGGATGGAAAAACTGTAGTTTCAAGATTATGAATCTGCACTGTGGCACATTTGGAAAATGTACTACACACTAAAACTGAATTAGATAAACAATAAAAGTGCAGAGGCAAACCTCAGGGGCCATCCAGTAAGGGGAGCCTTTGCTTGACCTAACATCATTAAATTTTGTTGCCTGAAAAGGGTAAGAAAATATAAATTAAATGGTTACAGTTTACAAGCAAGTATTTAGATTATGCATGATAAGAAGCTGAAAAGAGAAATTTAGCTTTGTTTAAGGGTACCTTTGCCAACCCAAAATCTGCAAGCTTGACAGCCCCACTTACATCAACCAGTATATTAGCACACTTGATGTCCCTTTAAAATTGAACATTTGAATTGAAATATTCAGAATATAGAAAATCAACGGCAATTCAAATATTCAGAAGTGAATTTCCAAGCACTGCGTCCAACTTTCTCAAGTTACTTCGTACACATCCCCATTTCACTTTCAAATTTTTAAATTCATAGATTAAGTTGCAATAAGTTTTTAAATTTCCCATTTAACAAAATCCAAGGCTATATCTAAAGGAAATCATCATATTTTAACTTCGATACATTTGCAGTGCATGCCAGACTATGATAATAAGTTCCACACCCAGTATACTTTGAAAACTAGATCATGCAAGACAAGTCTACTTAATAAGCTTCAAATACACCATAGAGGCTGGATTTCTAAATGTCATGGTCATACATATCTGTTCTCATCCAGTTTCAATCCGGTATAAAATTCCAGTTAGATGCACATATGTACAAACATAGACATACACTGACAGTAGTTGTGAAGAACCCATTAGTATCCAGAATATTTTTCCCTGTAATATTACAAACGAAACAAAAACATGTTGACCCTTTTTCACAAATCACTTTTGACATCATTAACCAAACCATGAAACTTACTCATGGAACTCAATCAAATGATAGTTTTGTTATCATAGGCACAATTATTGCTCAGTATCATGATAGGAAATTTACCTGTGAACCACATTATGATCATGAAGATACTTCAAGCCACATAAAATCTGCCTTGTGTATGCAGAAACTTGGGAATCGTTTAAACGATACTTTTGATAGAGACTTGCTAATGACCCTTTTGACATAAGCTCAAGGAAGATATATAATTTACTTTTGTCCTGCAAAATATCAAATTCAAATGTAAATAACATAGAGAATCAATAAAAACATAAGAAAAGTAATTCATTTAATAAAACAACAAAAAATTGAGTAAATCCCTAATTTACTTTTCAAAAGAAATAATTAGAACGCCCAACTTGGTCTACAAAAGCTTAGTGACATACTGACTTTAAACTGATTGGGGAATTAAACATTTTATGTTCTGTTGCCTTTTATGTACGATTCCAAAAGAACGTTAAATTTCATTCCCTCTTTTTTGTTACATAATGACATCATTTCCTCCTTCCATATACATATTAGTAGAAAAAAAACAATTTGTTAGACTTGCCACAATTCCCAAGATGCTTAATGAACAAAGAGATTTTCAGGCAAGTAAATGCTTGTTTACCCAAGTGATGGAAACGCAAATGTTCTTCCTAGAATTCATATTCTTTCAGAATAAAAGAGACTTGCTTCCTAGACAACACAGCATACCTTGTCCGAGCCATAATATCGAACTATGTTTTTATGCTCGAACTTACTCAAAAGAGATATTTCCTGAAAGGAAGGCCAGAGAAATCATATATAAGAATACTTCCATACAAGAATTAATGATAAAATCATAAGTCTTGATGAAAAGCTCGGGTGCCCCAACCTGCTGAAGTTGGAAAAAGCTCTGTTTTCCCTGATTACCTTCATCCAACAAAGACACCTCCTTCACCGCAAAAAAGAATCCCTCACTACAGAAAAAGAAAATGAAAACGTTAACACTATAAAAACAATGTAAACTATAAAACTAAAAAACTGGACCTCTGAATGGTCTGTTTGAAACAAGCTTGATAATAAAATAATTGGATTCTTTGTTTCCTACATGATATTCCATTGCGGTATCTTCCACAAATAAATTTTGCAAACCAAAGCCAACAGACGGCCAGTACAAAGACAGAGCTGACACACTCCATTAAACCAGGTAAACCAACTTTCCAACATCTTTAACTCCTCCTTAATCCTTAGATAATTTCCAAATAGTCTCCTGTCCTAATTTTGGCACCACAACAGTTGTGGTTTATCATATGCCAACTATAAAGAGTCACATTTCCAAAAGGAGATAACCAACAAGACTCACTAGGAGGCCGTATCAAGTTATAAGAATTTTTAAAAGCTGACTAACTGATCAAAAGTGCATCTTAAGATAAAGCTAAGCTGAACCAAAAATAGTCATTTGGTGATTCATTACTATATAATAGATATATATCCTTGCATGGTTAGTCAAATTCTCTAAAGGGGTGAAATATTCAAAGTTCTTATAGAGTGAAGTGTTTGCCTATATCTCTCGTCGAGTAGAATCTTCAACACAAACCCTCAGACTGAGGACTGGAGATTGAGTGTGAAACTAGGAGAAACTCAACAGTGAGTGATAGTATATAGACCCAACAAACTTCACTAGACTCTGAAAGACTACCATACCATCTTAAACAAAGTGAAATTTAATTCTAACTCAATCACACAAAATTGACTTACAAGATAAGATGTGCATCCACTTATATACTATAATTTGGGCATATTTTATTCACTATAACTTGACCACATATGTTGTGGGATCTTCATAACAACTCTTACAAACACAATTAAGCATGAAATGGTGCTCAAGAATTTATCACAACTATAAGATTTCATCTATAATATTTTCTGACTGGTAGAATGTGCAAATTGAATGCAATCCGAGCGCAAAAATGGTATTTAAATTATGCCAACAACCGTAAAGAAACTAAGGTCATCAGGGTTTCCTTAAAAGTGGAAGTAAGTCCAAACAACACCGACAAATAACTACTACCCCAAACAGATATTAGCAGAAGGGTTTAACCCAAGTCATTAAATAAGCCACCAACTAATAAAAGAGTGAAGTACAAAAAGGGAAACACTCACTCAGTGAAGCCTTCATAGACGGTTCCGAAAGACCCATTTCCCAAGACGTCACCTTTTTGCCAGGAGGAGAAAGTCCGTCTGAACCACTCAAAGGAAAAGGAGGAAACAAAAGGCACAACCAGCTCATCCGGGGCGGCGGAATTAGAAACCGAACTAACCCTCTCGCCGCCAATGTCACTGTCATCATCGTGGGAAGTAGTGAAGGAACCTGAATCGGTGAAAAGCACGCTCCTTTCTCCGTTCCTCAACCTGCCGACACTACCCCTACCCGCGTCATGCTCCCCGGAGGACCAAGGGGAGGAACCAATAACGGAAACGTGAACTGAAACGACATCGTCTTGGAGGGTAGCCGCAGAAGTAGCGGTGACGGAAAGAGGGTGGATCTCGGTAGAAGAGTGGATAACCGCGTTAGGGGTGGGGGTGGGCCCGGGGGCGTTGGAGGAAGCAACGCGGGCCTTGCGGGCTTCCCAGTCAGCGGTTGGGATGGCGAAGTCTTCCGGGCCGGAGAGACCCAAGGTCTGGAAGATGCGGTCGAACTCGCCGTCGATGCCGTAGAGGCGGAAGCTGGTTTGGCGATCGAAATGAGATGAAGAAGAGGTTGAAGAAGGAGACGGCGGAGACGGTGGTGGTTCGTAATTGAAGCCCTTTTTGGCGTTGAGGCGCTCCAACCGCGGCTGAGCCTGAACCTGCTTCTTGGTCCGACGCCTCCACTCCATTGGCTCTGAGATGCTTCCAACTGAAAACGAATCTCCTCACCCACTTGATATTCCTCTATTTCTCTCTCTTCTTCTTTTCCTTTTTAATTATTTCTTTCTTTTTTTATGGTCTTTCAGTCTTCTTTATCTTTAATTATTATAATGAATAAACCTATCATGTTTTTATACCCTTTCATTTGCCTTTATCTAGTTCCATTTTCACTCACAACACTTTTTCTTTAATCATAGTTTAGCTTTTTCAATTTTATTATTTTCATCTTTAACTATGTAAACTAAATATTTTAACAAAATAACGTTTAATAAATACAAATATAATGTATATATTCATATTTTCAACACGTTGCATGCATCTTTTCTTTTATCTGTACCTTCTTCATTAATTACTTCGAAATTTAATGCGAAACATGACACCGTCTATTTATTTCAGTGCTGATCGAAATTAACTTCAAGACCTATTTGGTCGAGTCTTTACATAAACTGTTTTCAAGAAAATGAATAAAGATAAAATCATGAATTTATAAACTAAAATTAATTAATTGGTAAAAATATTTTATATATTTTAAAAATGTTAACCGTTAACTCTAATTTTAGTTTTTACTTATGAGAAAAACAATCTATAAAAAACTGATAAATAAGCTACCTCAAAAAGTTCTATTATTAGGGTCTCTTAGCAAAAAAAGTAATATTAAATTATTTTTCTATATTTTATGTTGTTTAATAAACTTATTTCTACATATATCATTTAATTTGAAACCCACTTAAGCAAACATACTCGTATTTAAAAAAGTGATTATTGTTATGATCAATCACAGAAATGGATTACTAGAAACTATTTTTGTTTAAACTTGACCAATCATATCAAACTTAACTCATGAGAATGCAATTGTTATAAAAGAAAAATGTTTAGCATGGTGAATGGTGGTGTTATATCATTGAATTTGGAGAATGAGAAGTCAAATAAAAAGTAGTAATGTTTGAAATTTACGATAGTTGGAGTTTCTTTGAAATTAGCATATGATAAACAAGAAATTGGCTGGATTTGGACGCATATGCAAAAGGAAGTTTCCACGATGATGGAAGGAAGCAGTGGCAGCCAGCGAAAAAACAGAAGAAAAGCCATTCAGAGTCTCTTTGTCACGATGTTCTTTTGTGGATACCAAAGTCCTTTTTTTTATTTTGATTAATATATTTTCTTTGAATCCTTTTTATACAAAAGAATCAAGTTACATCCTCACCTTTTTTTTCTGTTTTATTTTTGTATTATATACTGAATTTTAAATTTAGACTAAATAGGATGTGTCTAATAAAATTATTGTTTATTTTAAGAATGTGGGAATTGTGAGTTTACCTCATGTAATTAAAAATATGAATTATTTTTTAATTTTGTGTTGATGGAACTTTTACTCCAACAATTTTGATAATTGTTGAATTTTAGCGTTTCAAATTTTAATAATAGATGGAAGTTAATTTAAAAACACTTTTTATATTATCGAGGTCTCATGACTAAATCTAGAGCTTATAATGAAATAATATTTATAAGTTTGAAGATGAAGCATGTTTATGGTGAGGGAACTAGAAATTATATTACAAAGAACCACTTTTTTACAGGTGCATGAAGACTATTGGATTAATATAATATAAAAAGGAAAACTTACAAACAATAAATATTTACGGGATGGTGAATAGTAAATTAATATTAATTTATTTATGTAATTATCAAGTTATTATGCCAGATTTAATTTTTTTTAGGGTAAATGGGAAATAAATGTGTAGTGAGATGATCGGTGAAAATTTATTAATTTTGTCTTATATTGTGTTTGGATTGAAGTATGGAACTGGAAGAGTAAATTTGCCTTAATTTGAGTTAATTTATAGGTGAAAATGAAAGTGTTTGAATTAAAGGAAAAATTATGTGATTTAAGTGATGTGAGTGAAAAGTTTATGACAATTTATATATGATGTGATTGATAAAATTTAATAAATTTTTATTTTTAATAAATTAAATTGTATGATTATTATTTTACTCTTCATAATAAATATAATGTAAATAAAAAGATAATGTTAAAATAAAATTAAAATTATTATTTAAAATTAGAAAAATATAACTTATTAATAATATCATTAATAATTATTTTTAATAAATTAAATTGTACGATTATTATTTTACCCTTCATAATAAATATAATATAAATAAGAAAAATAATGATAAAATAAAATTAAAATTGTTATTTAAAATTATAAAAATATAACTTATTAATAATATCATTAATAATTTAAAATAATTTATTAATATTTTCGATGATAACTTGAAATAATTTATAATATACATTATTTAATTTAATAAACAAAACACATCTCTACTTCTATTTAAATTTATTTCATTTTATATAATTTATTTATTTAAAAAAATTTACATATAACATATTACAAAACCACAATTATTTTAATTTGTGTTTCTCACTAATTCTAATAATAATAATATTATTATTATTATTAAAAAATAAAAATTATATACGTATATAATTTTTATTATATATATTATCATTATAATATATATATATATGATTAATTAATTGATTCATTTTTTATATATTATGTTACAATAATAAAAAAATATAATTAATTATTATTATTATTATTTTCTTGTAATTATTTTATTATTATGTAAATAATAATAATTATTATTATTTTATTATATTATATTATTTTATTAGTTATATTTATTTTATATTTATTGATATTTGTGAATTAAATTTATCCAGTTGCAAACAAAGAAAAAATATGGTAATTGTAAATTTTTATTAATATTTTATTATAGTTCATCAAGTTTCTTTGCAAATCTTTGCTATTTTGTTAAAAAAGTTACCAAAAAAAGTTTTGTCTAGTTTTTCGTTTTTAATTATCTTTTTCTTCATCGTTTTTTGTGTATCTTGAGTATGGAACTTATTGATGTTATTCCTTGAGTTGTGACTTGGAATGGAGAGTAAACGCGTGACGATCTTAGTTATTGGCTTAGTGATATTGAAAATCCAGTGTGAGTATACGAGTTGTGGCTCGAATTGGTTGACTCCATTTGATTTGCATTCACGGGTAGCGGCCTGTGATGTTGTGAATCTTGTGTTGAGAATACGAATTATGGTTTGTATTGGGGAACTTCACTTGGCGTTAGGGATGATAGTTCGTAATATGATATTTTCGCACGTGTGATCTACGAGTTGTGGCTTGTAGTCGTGGGAGCAAGTGTTATCTTAAGATCATTATCAAAGTGTGTAGAAGCTCAATTAATATGGTGGTTGGTCATGATTGCTAGTGCATAAAGAATAATTCTCAGGGAAGGTTCTGGGATTTATGATTATGCTTTGGGTGAGGATTTTATAATTTTGTGAGTATGTTTAATTATATTGAGTTCACCCTATCTGTTTGTGTTTGACGATGATCATGTAACTTGTTACATAAGAGCAAATGATATTTTAGGTAGAGCTAATGATGCATAGCGCAAAAGTGTGGGAGCCAAAGAGTGAGGTTCTTTGACGATTTGATTTACTATTTTATAGTTTTATGATTTAAACAATATTTGGAACTCGTTTTGTAATAAATTACTTTCAGATATTATAGTTATGGCATGATTAGTAAAGGTTTTTAATTTCTCTGCGTTTTGGGGAAACAATTTATTAATTACCAAATTATTAATTAATGGTGAATTAATCTTTTTTAAATTAGTAATATCCGGCTAGGATGTTACAAAATATATGGTTACATTTTTATTAATAAGCGAAACTTTTTTATGTTTGACTCTTTATGGTTAGGGATGGCAACGGGGTGGGGTGGGGTGGGGACGGATTTCGCTATCCCATATCTATCCTCGCAGAAAAAATTCATCCCCATCCCCATCCCCCTACCCAAACCCAACGGGTATCAAACTTTTGTCTCATCCCCATCCCCACCGGGTAATGGGTATAATCTCGTACCCATACCCGTACCCGTGTTCTAACTACTTCAATATTAATTTTTATAAAAGAAAAAAAATTACGGTAAAGAAAACATAATATTATCAAATATTCAATATTAGGGGGATGATTGTTTCTTCCATGTCAAATACTTTGAAATAAATTATAATTGTCTACATTTTAGATTAGAATACCAAATAAAATTTCATAAGAACCAAAACATTTATTAAATTTGAAAATTACAACATTGATGAAACTTAGTTGATAAAATTAAAAATATTTCAAAAAAAATATGAAAGGAAAACAAATATTCAAATTAAAATATATTTTAAATGTTTGTTTACTTCAATTTTTTAAATTCTAATGAATCTCTTTTTTATACACTAATAAAAGTTATAATACATCACTTGATCAAAATGACACAAAAAAACAAATAATAAACATAATAATAAAATTTTGACATAGATTTTGTATCTTTTGAACTTTAATATATATTGGACAGTGACAAAAAAATATTCATAGCAATTACATTAAATCTTTATATTATAGTAAATAAAAGTTATTTATACAATTAAAGTAAAAAAATTACAATAGGATTTATAATGAGTTATAAAATAACAAATAATTAGATAGAATATATCTAAATATTATTCTACATGATGAAAATAAACAATAAATAAAAATATTAAAAAACTAACAAATGTGTGTTTTAAAAATAATTTGAGAGACTATTGAAAGAAATCGCACAAAGAAAATCAAATGTATAATTAAGGTATGATAAGATGAAAAATACCTTATAGAACTAAATATTAAATTATGTTTGAAGTGGTTAAAATTAAATAGAAATATCTTTGTCATTAAATTACAAATAAATTAGTAATTAAATTGGTCACTAAATCAAGTACCGATTCAATCATTGAATCGATCACTAATTTAATCACTGATTCAGACAATAAATCAACTACTACCACCAATGACGAAAAATAGTGACTGATATGGGTTAATGACTAAATCAGTCATTATTTCATGTTTTTCTTGTAGTGAATTATCATATACTATTCCTAAATATCATTATATATATATATA
>Ga0214542_1000742_pt1 | contig 61973 bp, 28 predicted proteins | sample CNSS1metaG_FD_160096 | JGI IMG/M metagenome (GOLD analysis project Ga0214542, IMG submission 160096) | Root nodule microbial communities from cowpea collected in UCLA plant growth center, Los Angeles, California, USA - CNSS1 | ecosystem: Host-associated > Plants > Roots > Nodule | place: USA...
GCTTAAAAATGGAAGAGATGGAAGAGAAAGAGATACAAAGAGGAAGATGGAGCTGTTCCCACAAGCCCTAGCACTCCTCCAAGCTCTCCAAATGTGTTCTTCGTGCCTCCAAAATGCCAAAGATCAGATTCCCTCCGCGAAAACAGAAGAAAAAGGGGTCACTTGACACATCAGCGAAAAAGCGCGCCTGGCGGAAGGGTCTCACCGCCAAGCGCAAGCCACCAAACAGGGGGCAAGTCTTGCCGATACCGCCCGGCGGTGTCCAGTTACCGCCAGGCGGTTCGTAACAAAGGTGCCTGTCTGGCGCTTGGTTGGCACTTGACTGGCGGTCTGTTACGCCTGGCGCTTGCTTCGTGTCGCCAGGCGCTTCCTGTTGACATTTTCCTTCTTCTCCTTGCTATTTCGGGTCACTCATTAATCTGGATTTTTGGACAAAGCTTCCCATCTACAAAAAGGACACAAAAAAAATGGGGATTAGTGGTATATTTAGATAAATGTAACCCAAAATGTATTTATTTACCAAAGTAAGGTAAAATTGAGGATTAAGTAGGTTAAAAGCTTTGGAAGAGATGATTTTGCTAATGAAATATAGCTTGGATAATGGTAAAAATTAACATTATCAGTCTCGTATTTGAAAAGTTGATTTAACAATTTTAAAATTTTAATTATCAACGAATTTTACCACCAAATTTATTTTTGTTAGTAAAATCTGATAGTAATACAAATTTCTGTTACCAACAAATTTTTCCTTTAGTTTAATCTGTTGGCAATTACATACCTTAAACCTTTAGATGTCAATGTTCCAAAAATAATTTTCTATCCAAATCTGACAAGAAATTTATTATAAATTAAGTGGGTGAAATTTGTTAATAATTTAAAATATTTATTTCTGACATATTTGTTTGTCGGTAGAAAAAATGACAAATATTATCTGAGTGATATAATCTTAAAGGAAAAAGATTTGATACAAGTTATCTCCAATTTAATATGAAGGTCTGAGCATTAGACATTGTCACTTGAGCAATTCATGAACATTTTATAAATCTCTTATATAATACTAAATGTCAGCACTTAATTAGCATTAGCTTATTAATTATTCAAGGGATACATGTAAAACACACAAAACCATAAACCAATACAATTGAAACAAAACTTAAAAGTTTAATTTCAATGTGTGTGTGTGAAACTTTATAGCAAATACAATTATAACTATTAAATAAGATTTGTTTCAAAACGGATTAAAACTATTAAGAAAATGATAACCTAAATTACATTAGGTCATTTTCAACTTGACTCATTCAACTCAACCTAAAACATATATTATAATCTATATTTATTTGTATATAAAATACTTATACTTCAAATTTCAATTTAATATTTTTATTTTACTTTTATTTCTTTACATTTTAAAAAATAAATCAAAAATGAATTTTAGAAAATGGATTAACCAATATAAATTTTTTGAATAAGCCATTCCATAACTCTAAATAAATCAACATTATTGTATCACGATTTATCATAGGTCAATCTTAACCATAACTCTCAAATATAATCAAATTATTACAAGTTCACAACTACAGAATTTTACACGGCAATTAGAATAGAATATTTCTTCACAAGTTCTTTTGACAATATAAGGACAAAACTATCAAAGTTCAATCATTCAATTTTTTTTTTTTACCTTTTCTCATAAAATAATTGTTTTCCCTCTTTTTTACGTTTTAGTCACTGTTATCAGTTTTTTAAGAGAGTTAAAAGGAAACTAAATAGATATATAAAGATTAAAATATAAAAAAAAAAAGAAACTTTGTAAAGGCTAAAAGTATAAAAAAAATAATATAGTAACTAAAAAAATTACACAAATATGGAAATTATAAAATTAATTGAACCTTTTAAAGTGATGTATAGTGAGCCTTAATGAGCCTCGCCCACCATCAGCTATTGTCCCAACACAAATATTTTTTTTCTTTCTTTTTACACACCCCAATACAGATGAATACAGACACAAGATCAGACAACATAGTAATAATATAAACTATGAAAAACAACAACAAAAGCATGAGCATATCTGTTCCAAAATGTCCTGTACTTTCATAACCATAATAACCATGGGCCTCTCAGACTAGTCCACACCACTGACACCACACATTAAACAAAAAAAAGATGTTTTTTTCTCCTACATGTGATAACTCACTTTTAAAAATATTTTAAACCTTAAAAAATTATTTATATTTATAAAAAATAAACAATCGAAAGATAAATAATAGATATAAAATATGTATAAAAATTTGGTGGATATCAAATAATAGTGTCCTTAAATAAATAAATGCTGCCTTTCCCCACTTCACTCAGCACCTACTCTCACCAATCACCATTCATACCCAGATACTAGCTCCCAAAATTTTTAAACTAAACAAAAAAAATGAACTAAACATCAAACCAAGAGTTTGAAAGTTGAAACCCCCAAAGAAAGTTGCCACTCACAGTGACCAAGATTGCATTTTTACTCCTATTTCAGCTTCCTCAAACATCACAACACAACTCAGACCCACCCAAATGCCTCCCATTTCTTGCTTCCTCCTACTGACCTTCCTCTTCACCACTTCCACCTTGGACGTCGTCGTTGGAGCTGTAGGGGTGAACTGGGGCACCATGGCTTCTCACCCCCTTCCGCCCCTCAAGGTGGTGAAGCTCTTGAAGTCCAACAACATCAATAAAGTTAAGCTCTTTGATGCCAACTCTGATGTTCTTCAGTCTCTTTCTGGTTCCAACGTTGCTGTTACTGTCGGCATTCCCAACGCTATGCTAAGAAGCTTGAACTCTTCTAAGAAAGCGGCGGATAGTTGGGTCCATGATAACGTTACCCGCTACATACCTAATGGGGGCAGTGTAACTCGAATTGAGTGAGTCGGATTATTTATTGGTTCTTTTTGTTGCCCCTTTTCGTACTGGAGTTTTGTTGTGTTATTTTTTTTATTTTTGTTTTATATTTTTCATTTTGTTAAGTAATTTATTTAATTCTCAATGCTCTGTACTTTTTAATTGATTGATGATCGTGGCCATTCTAAAGGGGAGGTTTCGATTCCGTGTTTGTTATTGTGCCCATTGATGAGACATTCTGAAGAGTGAAACAAGCATCGGTGTCTGCATAAGATAGGTTTTTATATTATAGAACAATTCCATAGGTGTCAAGCTGCATGTTTTTATTTAAAACATACGAGGACTGTCGCATGCGGCATCAAAAGAGTTGCAACCCCAATAATATTGACCAAATGGTTAGCGCTCGATCCTAACAAAGATCGTCATAGGTTCCTAGCTGAAAGGAAATGAAAATAAGTAACTGCAGAATGCCAGAATCTGTACAGGGACCATTGATACTATATACCAGGAAGAAATCAGGATAATACCAATTTTCTTGAATTTACTGCTTTTGTTAGTGCCAATTTCTTGGTTCACTATACATTTGGCCTTCACTTCAGGAATACTCGGATCCTAGAAGCAAATTGTCAAAGCTGCCTTGGTAGGTAAACCATTTAAGCAAATAATATCAGGTGTTGTACTGCTTTGTGTATGCAGAAGACAGTGCAGCAGTTAGTGTTGTGCACAAACAAAATTTGCATCTTATTTTGACCTCAGAGGATACTCCCTGAGTGTGGGATGTTTTCAATAACCCTTGTTTGGTAGAGGGAGAGGAAGTAGGTGGGTGAAAAAGAACGAAATAAGTATGAAATGGAGTATGTTTGAATTAAGAGAGATAAAGTGGAAACAAGATTGTATGATTGTTGGTTTGAGAGAAAAGAAAAGAAGAGAATGTACTTTGAATAAAAGTACCTTGTCACTCTTCCAACAATGCTTACGTTTTCAAAACAATAGTAATTTTTTTTTTCTTTCTAAAAAATTAAAGCATATCAAACTTTTAACATAACCCTTGGACATAGTTGATTATGCTTGCAAACATAATCTGTCATGTTTGATAACACAACAGATTATGCATAGTTGATTATGCTAATCAATTATGCCAATAAACATAACCAGTTTGCACGCAAGAACATCAGTGGATTGAATGTTGGAGTAGTCATTTTGCCAGTTGCACAAGTAGCATATGAGGGTAAGATGGGATAATAAATGCACAAACATAATTTTGTCTCATTTCCTTGCATTTGAGAGAGGAATTTATTTTGTGTGGGGTCCACATTTTTTTTTCGTTTCATTTCTTTTCTACCAATCAATGCTCTTTCTCTTCATTTTGCCTCACTTCTCATTTTACAAACACAGTGCAAGGGTTTGTTTTTTTGGAAAACATTACTGTTTTCTTAGGATTGCATGCAAGGAGAAGAAAAGCTAGTTTACAAACTTGCCTATATAATGGTGCTGCTGCCATAAGAATGCTGGTGCTGTAGATATCTAATTCCTTCTATGCCTTAATGATTTACAAATACGTTAGTTTGAATAAACATCTTAATAACCTATTCAAGAATAAATAAAATGAAAAAAGTTCTTGTATTAAAGTTAATTTAACTCATGTATCTCAACTTTGTCATAAGTTCCTTCCCAGAAGTTGACCTTACTCCAATAGTCTTCCATGGTTTTGTGAAAAACTTGTTGTAATGGTTGTGATTTCCAATTGTCTTCAAGCTTTGGGATGTGCTTTGTTTCTGAGAAGGTAATTCAAGATCACATTCTATAATATATGGTTCTTACCCTGTAGTTGTAGAACAAGCATATTCTCCCTTCCATTGGTCACCATAATATTAGTGGAATGCTTTAGAAGGTAAAATGTAATCACATAATAGAATGCTCACCACTGGATAACAAAACCAATGCAGTGGTTAAAAAAAGCCCCGTTCATGTTCTAGTGAACAGTGTATTTTATCAATTTTGGGGAAGATGGAATGACAATCTTGTCTCATGTTATCTTGGTTAGGATTTAATCAGCTAACAGAAATTGGAACTAGCTACTAAAGAAATTCATCTAGGTAGGGCCACTGAGCTGCAATGTTGGATCTATTTTCTGGAATTGCAACTCAAACTTGACATAAATAAAATGAGTTATGTTATGCATGTGGTTCCCTCTTGGCATGGCTCTAAATGTGACTTTTGCAGATATGTTGCAGTTGGTGATGAGCCTTTTCATAAAAGCTACGGTGAACAATTTCATCCCTTCGTAATTGGAGCTGCTATGAACATTCAAGCAGCTCTAAAGAAAGCAAAATTGGACAGCAAAGTGAAAGTTGTGGTTCCCTGCAGCTTTGACAGTTTTGAAACAGGATTTAACACGTCCTCAGAAGTGCATTTCAGGCCTGATGTCAACAAAACCATGACCGAGCTCCTCATGTTTCTTGGTAAGCTAGGATCACCATTCTTTGTCACCATTTCTCCGTTCATAACCCACCTTGAAAACAAAAACATTTCGCTGGATTTTTCCCTCTTCAGAGAAACTGCACGCCCTCATAGTTTTAGCCATAAGACATACAAAAACAGCTTTGACTTGAGCTATGATACTGTGGTTACTGCATTATCATCAGCAGGATATCCTAATATGGACATTGTTGTGGCAAAGATTGGTTGGCCAACCGATGGGGCTGCGAATGCAAGCTCAAACCTTGCTGAAACCTTCATCAAAGGCCTCATAAACCACCTTCGTAGTAACTTGGGCACCCCACTCAGGCCACATAAGCCACCTCTTGAAACATACATTTTGAGCCTTCTTGATGAAGATCAAAGGAGCATTGCTTCTGGAAACTTTGAAAGGCATTGGGGTTTGTTCACTTTCGACGGTCAAGCAAAGTACCGGGTGGATCTTGGCCAGGGTTCAAATAGCCTAGTGAATGCTCAAAATGTTGAGTATCTCTCTTCCAAGTGGTGTGTTGTGAACAACAATAAAGACCTGTCAAATGCATCTGCCAGTGCTTTAGAGGCTTGTGCAAATGCTGATTGCACTGCACTATCTCCTGGTGGATCTTGCTTCAATATCAGTTGGCCTAGTAACATATCATATGCTTTTAATAGTTACTATCAGCAGCATGATCAGAGAGCTGAAAGCTGTGACTTTGCAGGTCTAGGTTTGATCACCACTGTTGATCCATCCATGGATCATTGCAGGTTTCCTATTGAGATTCGCATCTCTCATGCAGAATTTCACAGGCTGTGTAATTTCCAGTGGCTGATTTTGCTTGTTACAACCCTCTTGGCTGCAGCTTTTTCTGTTTGACATAGGTAAAGAAGAGGATCATTTTTGCATCCCCTGCCTGCTGTAATTTTGTTGCAGATGTATATTGTTGAATCGAAAATGGTTAGCACATTTTCTTTAATTTACACATGCAGGTCAAATCTGAAGGATGCCACTTTTCTCTTTTACTCATTGCATACATTTCTTCTGATTAATCAAATGCATGTAGCTGATATGAGATTACTATTTCCAGAACGTGAGTGAAAGAATTATCACAAATCTTCATGATTTACAATGCATATACAATTATGTCCTAACACATTACAAGTCCAATTAGAGGAGTACTTGGTTGCAATTTTCCTTTTTAAGTTTCTTAGTGATATATACTTAAGTTTCTCTTGTATTAGGTTAAGAAAGTTTCTTAATTTGCTTTTTTATATTTGAATTTAAATGAAATGCGTGGATGTTATAAATCCTTATACACTATTATTCAATCTGAGACTCTCAAGTAATTGAAAATTGTAGATTTCTTTTATAATGATTATTTTGCGTGTTGTACTTAATATAATTAAATTTGTTTGGAAAATAAAGATTTTATATGGATAGAATCTCAAATTAAAGTCTTCTTACATTTACAATGGTAAATATGTTATTTTTATTCCGTGTTTTGTTTTTGTAAATAATTGTAATCAAAGAATCAATCTAGGGATAGCGTTTGATCTTATTTTACAAGATAGAACTAATAAGAAGTTTGACTTATAAGAAGGGATGACTTAGTGTTGACTTTGAAATGATGTTATTCGTGTATGGAGGTTTTTATTTTAAAGGCAACTGATATTGTAATTTTGTGTGAGATTTATATTTAAAAAAAACCTTCGTTATAGATCTAGAATAAATTCTTTTATGTGAAAAATTATTTAAATAACTTTAAACAATATTTTAACGTGATTTATGAAAATCTAACATGAAAGCAAACACGTTGGCTTTCGGAAAAATCAGGTTTAATTCTCATACTAATGAATATAATTAGTATTTTAAATTCCAAAAAAAAAAATCTTATGTAATTTCCTAACGTATTCTTTATCTTTCTAATTCGCTCTTCATTTATTTTTACTATACCATACTTTATTTAACGATTGTCTTAATCTTAAAAATACAAAGGATAATTTAAGAAAAAAAACATGTATACTGTTTATTAGTTTTGCAAAAATAACTATTTTCTTACAAAAAAAGATAAGTAATTTAAAGTACCTTATAAATAATTGTAAAGATAGCGTGGGCCGATGCCTTGTGAAAGAGGTTTAAGGCCTTCAGTGCTTGGCCCATTTGATTTCACAGTGCTTTCTTTACATCACTTCACAAACTCGTTGCTAAAAATCTCACTGATTTTTCGTCTTTCGCGGTCCCAACGAACCCTAGATCGGATCATGTCTGGAGCATACGGTCAAGACGGCGGTGGCTCTGCGCCACCGTCATATGGAGCCAGCGGCGGATACGGTTCCGGTGGTGGTAGTTATGGAGGCGGAACCTATGGAGGGGGCGGTGCTGGTGGAGGATATGGTGGTACGGATGGCGGTGGTGGTTACGGAGCGAAAAACAGCGGAAACGGCGGCGGATATGGTGGTAACGATGGCGGAGGTTATGGAGGAAGGAGTGGCTACGGTGGAAACGATGGCGGAGGCTATGGAGGAAGAGGCGGTGGTCAAGGTGGCCGGGGAGGTGGAGGATTCGGTGGTGGATATGGCGGTCGAGGTTTACTTTTTGCTGCTTTTTTCAATCGTTCTAACTATGAATTTGTTTTTGCCCTATCGTATTCATATTTAATGTGAAATTCTGCAGGTGGAGGTGGAGGTGGCGGTGGCGGATATCAAGGTGGTGATCGCGGAGGTCGAGGTGGCGGTCGCGGCGGAGGCGGCCGTGGCGGCAGCGGCAGAGATGGAGACTGGCGTTGCCCTAACCAAAGGTATTTGGTTTCTTACTGTTTACATTTTGCTCTTGAAACCGTTTTTCTTTTTAAATTAGATATAAAACTGTGAGAATTTACTGCTTTTGATTCCTTTGTTTTTCATTTGATTCGGAATTGCTATTATGTGTAGTTGTGGGAATGTGAACTTTGCGAGAAGGGTTGAATGTAACAAATGCGGTGCTCCTTGTCCTAATCCGAATAGTTCCAATGAACGTGGTGGAAGTGGTGGCGGTGGGGGTGGTTTTAGTAGAGGGGGAGGTGGCGGTGGCGGTGGCGGTGGGGGTTATGGTAACAATCGAGGGGGAAGATCTGGGAACTATGATGGAGGGAGAGGTAATGACTATAACAGTGGAGGGGGTCGATCTGGGAACTATGATGGTGGAAGGGGTAATGACTACAATAGTGGAAGGGGTGGTAGTAATGACGGTAGAGGTGGTTCATATAGAGGTAATCAAGGTAGAGAAGATGGTAGCTACGGTCAAGTTCCCGCTCCTAATGCCCAATCTTATGGTGGTGCTGGTGGAAGCTTCCCACCCTCTTACAATTCTTATGGTGGGAATGCAAGTTATGGAACTGATGCAGTTCCTCCACCTTCAAGTTATACTGGCGGACCTAATTCCTATCCTCCATCATATGGGGGTAATGCCGGTGGTTATGGGGGAGATAATCAAGGGGATGGGCGGAGTGGTGGTAGATCTGGGCCTCCGTCTGGTTATGACAATAGTTATGGTGCTGGTAATCGAGGTGGATTTGGTGGGTCTCCTGCCGAGCCCCCAGCTGCAGTGAAGCAGTGTGATGAGAATTGTGATGACACTTGCGACAACTCTAGAATCTACATCTCAAACCTTCCACCAGATGTGTCAATTGAAGAATTGAGGGAACTTTTTGGAGGCATTGGACAAGTAATATTCTGATCTTTTTACATTAGAGATTTTCACAAGCTTTAGCTTTAATGAGTCATATTGTGAATTTTGTTTGATGAATCTTGTATATAATTAAGTGGAATGCTACTTTCAGTGTAGACTCGTGTCTTTTTGAAGCGTAAGCATATTGATGAGTTATATTAGCAATAATGTTTTATACAAGAAATGTTTAGTACCTTGTGGGGAAATAATAGTATTTTTCCTGACTATTCCTTGAAGGAGGCTTAATGTGTCAGTAATTCTGTTGCATGTTTTAACTATATAGGTTGGAAGGATAAAACAGAAGAGGGGCTACAAAGATCAGTGGCCTTGGAACATTAAGATTTACACTGATGAGAATGGAAATAACAAGGGAGATGCTTGTCTTGCTTATGAAGACCCTTCTGCAGCACATTCAGCTGGCGGTTTTTACAATAGTACTTAACTGAACAATTTCTTGATTTTTATCTTTCCGTCTAGCTTTTATATATATACCGTGTTTCATATGTAAACAGACATTAATAATAAATATTTCATTTCAGATTATGATTTGAGGGGTTACAAAATCAGTGTTGCAATGGCAGAAAAATCTGCTCCAAGAGCTCCACCTGCTTATAACCAAGGGTATGTATTACAGACTGAATTATTTCGGACTTCTATAAGAGTATTTGTCACTTATTTGCATTGTAAATTGTTTGGTTGATAAATTATTTTGGGAACTGTCTGTAAATTTAGCAATCATGTGCTATCTATATTTATTACACAACTGATCACTGTGTTTGAATGTTTCTTTTTTCAAAAATTTATGTCTCTTCTGAAACTGAATATTCGGTAATTAACTGTTGTTCTATAGGGGCAATAGGGGTGGCTATGGTGGAGATAGACGCCGAGACAACTATAGAGATGGAGGTGGCTCTGGGCCTGATAGGCGTGATCATTATGGAAACCGTTCTCGTCCGTACTAGGAGCTTGGACATTGAACGTTTTATGTACTATGAATTGTGGGCTGAGGGTTTAATTATTTCAGTTGGCTGGTTTCTTGAACTGGAAGCAAAGAGGTAGGTTGTTCACTTACTTTGAGCAATACCTCTTCCGCTCCTTTTTTGTTTCAATTGTCTAGATGGTGGGTTTTGAATTTAGCCAGGGATTAATTTAATCATGTGAATGTTTTTATAGAGGCAAGTGGATAGTCTCCCAATTGCTTGCTGCTAAGGTAGGTGTTGAATATTTCAGGTGAGTGCCGCTTTCACGTAAATGTGCCTAATACTTGCTTGGAAATTCCTTGTGTCATAATGTGGATAAGTGCTTGCAGTTCTCGCTCATCCCATGTGGCATCTGGTACAAGCGGGTGTTGGCATTAATTAATAGAATGTTTTATGTTAGTCATGGTTCCATAAATCAATAAATCTTAATTACAATGTTTAAAGTTTCAAGTAAAATTGGTTGTTTGTAAGGAGAGAAGTAAATCGGGCTGCCAGTTTGCTTTAAAATTGAAGCCTTTTGTAATCAAATCTATCATGAGTTATTCTACCGTGGTCAGTTTGATCTCGAGGCTTTATGAAGTCTTGTATTTTTTTTTTTGTTTAAATTAGCTAAGCCTTTTAGCTAATTTTTAGCACTGAAAAGAATTCAATTTACTCTAAATTGTTTTTATTTGAAGTGTTGAAAAAACACTATTTCTATGAAATTTTTCTGTGTAGAGAGTTGCAAAGATGATGCATTTTTTATGGATAGAGCCGATCAAGGTTTTCAATCTAGGTTTTTTTAAATATTTTTTGGAGATTAACTAGATGAAATAGTTCCATATATTCTTTATTAAGTAGATCATGAACTTGTATTAATAGCTTATAGATGTGAAAAGAACTCTTGCATATACTTTGTCTGATGTATATAATGCAGAAGCCATTGGTGTTTAGTCTTGAATCCTGTTTAGCTATCTTATGGTTTGCATTCTTATTTTATATTTTTATGCTTTTGCACTGGATTTGGTCCCTTTGTAACTGTAATTTACCTAATAGCCAATAGGGAAGTCAAGTGTCTTTTGGACTTCATAATACGGCATGTGTTGCTTTTGGCAAGCTAACTATTGGAGTCCTCACTTCACAGTTGCTCTGCAATTCAAGTTTGGTTCTCCTTTTATCTTATAAAATTAGTACAGTTGCACTGCGAGTTTGTTTTAATGTTCACACATCTATATCCGGTGGCGTTTGCATATTTGGTACTTGCGAGCAGAACTTTCTTCTCTGGGGCTATTGTGGGTGACAAGTGTCGTTGCTTCTAAACCGTGCTTGTTCATTTAGTTCCTTATCAACGGATGCTATATATTTCAAATGTACTTTGACCCCTATTGTAGATTGTGTTAGCCTGTTTGATTTGTCGGTTGTGAATTTTTACTTTAAACCTTGTCATTCTTGGTTTCATGGGATGAACATTTGCTTCACCAGTTATTAAAATATCTGTCTTTTTGACCGTTATTTCGAAGTGTGGGTTCTCATGTTTTTGAAGTAATCATCGTCGTTGTAATATTTTACAGATAATTTGTTCGATATAACAGTCTTTATGAAATCCTGGAGTCCGACAGCATATTTTTTATTTTAACCAAAATTTAGTCATTTACGTACTGCGCTTGCGGGAACAATTTTAAATGACAGAGCACTTGGTGTAGTTTTAGGAATATGTAAATGCCGGTTCCGTAGTAAGACTTTCGAGCTGTTTTCAGATACTCGATGTAAGTGGTGAATGGTGTGTTTTAATGTTTTGAATAATATGGGTTGCATAGAAATTGAAAGAATTTGTGTTATTTACTGGGGAGATAATATTTCACCCGAAATTGTAGTGTTGGTTTACGGAGTTAAAATGTCTACTAAAATAACTCAATTTTGTTAAAAACTTTGTAAGTTGAATTACCAAAAACAATTCCGAAACTGTTGTTTGATAATCAACTTTATTTTGTTTAAATTCTAAATGAAAGTAGTGGAAGGACGTCGTAATAATTAATGGAAAGGAGCTTACAAAAGGAATTATTTAGAATAAATACGCAGGGAGGGATGCACGATCTTAATGTTACCCCAACCCAAGGCATACTATTAGTATTACGATTTTACTAATAGAGATACACAATTCCTAGATAGGTTTTAATAAATTTACACAATTCTTTTAAATTTTAAATGGGTATGAAATTGCAATATATTGTTATTCTTAATCATGAGAAAAAAATAATAATACCTTTCTAATAACTATCTTCGGAAACATTCTTTTTAAAAGTTTTGGCAAATACGAATATTTCACATTCTTAACCTTTATATGAATTGAATATCATAATCGCCTCCATTCCCCCTTGCTCCATTTTGTTCGTATGTATTATTAAACTTTACGAACTTTCATAACCATGACATATGCTTTTAGTCTAAATTAGTAAAAAATTAAAATATTAATTTGGAACAAGAAACCAACTTATCGCATTATTGCTCCTAAGTCAAGTCAATAACTTCAACGGAGCTACACAAATAAATTGTATGAATTTCAGTCTTTATTGAATAAATTCTACTCTGAATTTTATTTTTGAATAAGTTTTAATGGTAAAAAGGTGTGTTATTCACACTCCATTTCTTTATATTCAAACCGTTTTAAAATTTCAAACTTGAATCTAGTTCCAAAGACGTTGCCTTGACCGCCAAATATCTCTATTTCCCGCGCAATGTCACATTCTGACGAGCAGCTTTCCTTTCTTCGTTCTCTAATCCATGGCAGAAGGTTTTCTCTCTCCAACTTCGCTCTATCTATCTATCTCTCTTTGTATCTGTCCAGTCATCTAACATTTCATTTCATTTTTCGCAGTTTCTGCGACGCAACCATCAGATTTCTCGAATCGCTTTTAGTCTCCAAGGACGTGAAATCGTTCATCGAAGTTCGCTCCAGCTTGACGGACTTCCTCAGATCTGAATCTCTCTCCGTTATTCGCTCCATTGCCTCTAAAACCGTCCACGAGAAGCTTCTCGTTCTCGAATTCTTCGTCCGCGCTTTCGCTCTCGTCGGAGATCAACAGGTTTTCTAACTGCTTCTCAGTTTCATATTGTTCTATTAAAAAAAACGCTGTCTCGTTCCCTTCTCGTGTATTTTATCTTCTCTAGTTTCCTATTAAATCTCAAAACATCAAAACAATAACAATTAATACAAAATGTGCCGATTTATTTAGTTGCTATTAAACTACTCGCGCTAATTTTTTTTTTCTCGCATGTTTTCGGTTTCATTTATGCAAGAGTTGTTTGGCACTGAGATACGAGGCTTTAGTAATGCGAGAACTCAAGTCCGCTAGTTGTCAATGGCTACGAGTTTCGCCTGAAGAATGGTTAAGATTTGTGAAGGACGCGGTGCGCAACCGTTTTCACGCCGTTGCAGAGAAGGTAGGAGTGATACATATTAATTATATTTTAATTGTATACTGGAATCTTCGACATGAGACATAGCTAATGCTTTCTTTGAAACAAAAAATAGTAGAGTTTTGATTGCATGTAGTGAAACTGTATTTGTACATTTGAATTATTGAACCGTGCTAAGGGTATGTTGTGTAAGTAATTAGGATTTCATGAAGATGCTTTAACAGATTTAGATTCTATTTGGATAATTTTTTCTTTAATCAATTATAAGTTTGTAGAAGTAAATATGACAAAGTTTTTCTGAACGTAGCGTTCAGAAAATTTAGTTGTGTCCGTGTGCTTAATGTATGCTTGGCGATTAGGCATGTGAAAATGCTTTGTCGTGCCTTGAGAATAACGATGATCATAAGCCTGGAGGAGACATGGTTTCTAAAAACTTGAAGAGCATTATCAGTGAGATTACAAGGCTCAGGAATTGTGCAATGACATCGGTTTCTTCACGATCTGGTATCTCCTCACTCATACATTAATTGATTTTATTGAGCATTCTTGTGATTAATGTTCTTTTAAATGTATGTCCATCCCTTATTTTCAGCTTTGCCTCTATGGCACAGTTTTCCATTATTTGAACTAAAGATTTTGGTTGCAATAAGTAGCCAAAATTTTTTAAATTTGTGCAGCATATTTGGTCCTCTACTTTTGTGTTTGGTTATACAAAAATGCCCAGGTCTTCTAAGGTATCTTTTATCTCGAGATTTGCTTTGTGATAGGAGTTTGCACTTTGGTTACCTCGTGTACATTATTGATAATTTGACATCTTACCGTCTTAAGAGCATAGAATATCTTTTCTTGTTCCCAAATAGAACAGCTTTTATTTGTAATATTGTAAATAGGTTGAAGAGTGTATTTTGGTTAAAGTTTTCTAGACTATTCTACTTTGATGTTATTATTTACCTCTTTGTATTCTATTCGTTACTACAAATTGGTGTTCGTTTATTCCTACTCTTATTTATTTGTGCTTGTGGAGACCGAAGAAGAGCCTTATAATGTAATGTCATACACTTCTCTAGATGGTTATATAGGATATTGTATATGTTATTCCCATGGACATTGATGTAAAGTGGATTTTCATATGCTTTCCCGAATGGATTTGTGCTTTATGGGTAGTCATTTGTTCACTGTTAGTGCTGCTTCGTGATATTAGTTCAGGTTCAGACGGCAGAGTACCTAAAAAGGAAGACAACATTGCAGCAGAAGTCGGACTTACTCAACAAACAAAAACGATGTCTAGCAAGCACTTCTTTCAGAAATGGAATTAAGAGACAGAATATACGGAAGTTACATGAACACCAACGTCTCCTACTGATCAGCGAGGACGGCATCCAAATTTGAGGTCAAATGATCAATTTAACTGTGACTTCTTTTCAGTGAACTTATTCAACGCCAAAGCACATGAAGTTTTTTAAATTTCTTTCCTTCCATTTGATTGTTAATTCTTGGTTAGTTTCTGGTGATTTTAGTTTTTACGCGTTGAAAAAGCAAGTTGTTTAACCATATAACATGGTGGTACTACTAAAACTAACATTTTTTTTGTTATCAGTTAAAGCCGATGTTGCAGATTTCGAACTCCCATTCAAAGGTTTGAGATCGATATTGTAATTTGTTTCGTACTCTCTCCCCACTCTCACAAATATAGTAACATCTGTTTGGCTGGTAATATCTACGTGGACTCTCCATACTGCAATTAGCATGTATCCATCTTTCAAGGCTGCAACAATGTTCGATGGATGACCATACTATGACGTTAAACCAACCCTAGAAATAATCGAGCAATGGTGGGAAAGGGTTCGGCTTAGGCTAGCTTTTATACGATAGGAGGAGCCTAGCATGGATTATAAACCAAAGGTTTTAAGACTTGATTTATACCTTATCAAGTTTAATACTGTTAAAAAAAACATTTAAAAGTCTATTTCATAGAAAATTGTTAAAGAAATCTTGAAAATACTTCTAAATATATAAAATGCATCTTACATGTAGGTCTTTCTTTAAAATAAAATAACATACTTTAACAAATATCGCATTAAACATTGTTAGAGTGTAAATGTGGTATGAAATCCTGAATAAAAGACATGCATTTTGATTGAATCCAAGTGATAAAGGTTTCAGTTGAATGTGGAGTTAAGTTCGCTTGTTTAATTTTATGACTATGTTTTAGTTCCATATTTTATACATATTAAAATTGTTAGAAAATGAATTATAATTCAAAATAATAAAATATTATTAAACTTAATATCGCGTTATCATTTAATGATGTTGATAAGTAAAAGGATGTATGAGAACCAGTGATGGATGAAAATGTGAAAAGTCAAAATTATAGCAAGTTTTAGTACTGCATAAAAAATATCAATATATTTATAAAAACGAAGCTTATTTTCATATCATGGAAAATAAATAATTATTATATCACTTTTTAATTATTTATGTCAAAATATTTATGTAAATAGTTAATAGTCAGCTTAATTGAATTACATAATGTTCAAATAAAAAAATAAAAAAAAAACTTATGATATCAAGATCAATTAAAAATAAAAATTAGCTTATGATATCAAGATCAATTAAAAATAGAGTATTAAAACTGTTTATATAAAAGGTATATAAGAGGATCCTTGTGTGTGTCAGCTCTGATCAGGATTCAATTTAGTTTTTTCAGTACTTTTTTTTATGATTGAATTGGTTTGTTTTAGAGAAAGCAATATTTAAATTATAATTTCATGTTTAAGCTAGAGATATAACTATAAGTTGTAATTAAGAAATCCAAGTATCAAATCGTTTACACCAATAGCTTTTGGTATGATAAATGTTAGATGTTAGTACGTAGTAAGGAATGATTGAACATCATTTTAAAATGGATTCTACCGTAATATTTCTGATAAAATATATAAGTACTAAAAGAGCTTATACAAAACTATTCACTAAAATTATTCATACAAAATAAATTAATAGTCTATACTTTACCATTCTATATAATATTATACACCAATATACTAATTGTTTGATCAGCTTGATTTACTAAAATATGCAACAACAAAAAAATGTGTATGATTCAGAAAATTGTAGAGGTCTAAAAAGGTGTGAGTGAAATCAATTTGTATCCGACATTATTCCATAGCATTTTTCACGTGCCTTGCATGTCTAATTAAAATCAAACAAAAGAATTGACTGGAATTTTCAAACTTTTAATACTCTGCGCCCTGTCCACGGACTACGAGTTCTTCGTATGTTTAGGTTAAGTTTGAACTGTTTTAATTTGTTATAAAATTCAAACATAACACAATTAAATTTTCAAATTGCATTACATAATAGATGCATTGAGTTAAGTTTGTAGTTTAAAATCAAGTTTAATACTCAATTTATATTTAATTAATTTGAGTTGTGTTCCATTCACAGATTTAAAATAATTTTGACCCTCTTACGAAAATTTATACTGCGAACTTTAATGGTAATGCTAAAGTTTTATAATTTTGCATATAATTATGTCATTAGTTTTATCCTGAAACTTTTTAAATTGTACAGAATCTCACTGTTGCACTTGCACTCATTGGAAACCTTATGGCCGTCCAAATTTCCATCTCAATTTTATAATTTCTTAATTTTTCTTATCATCTAATATATTCAAAATGGGCGGTCTAAGTTGATAATTATTGGAATTGAGGTTGCCCTGCAGGTAACAGATCATGATCATGTGCCTCCTAATTATTAATATTATTGCGCAGAGTTTGGTCATATGAAACAAACAAGTTGAAATTTTACGACGATCACATTGGGAACACAACTCCATCAACTCCTGCAGGTGAATTCAATTTCAACTTATAACCCCATGGCTACCAAATTTCCTGTCTTGCTTCATTAGTCAAACCCTACCTTCAATTTCGTAGCTGCTGCCTAATAACCTCGTCTCATTTGTAAGACCTGGATAAAAGAATGTTCAACCTTTCTTCCGCTATTCCATATTCAAAATCATATTACTTAACAAACCCTAAATCTTAAACATCTTTACTTGATAATCTTTTCAATTGCATTATCGTTTTTTTATTCTCTTAAAAAACATATGCTTATATATTATATATTTATTATTTCAAAGAAACTTTTGTTTTTTATTTTCTTCGTTATTCTCCACATTTTGTGGAACCTAAAAGTTTAGATTTGGACAAGACCCACACATAAGGTTAGAAAATATCATCATTTTCAAGAAAATATGGTAAGATTATGCATACGGATGGATTTTATTGTCTTCGGAATCAAACACAAATCTTGACTTTACAGGAGCAAAACGCTTACTAGCTGGGTGGAGAAAGGGATTTAATATCATCAAATTTGGAAAATAATGATAGGATTTGTAGAATATAAGCATTTATTTCTATGGAGTTCTGTATGTTTAATCTTTTAGATTGATTCGTATGAGTCAATTTTGGGTTACATGTAATTCAGCTAGCACCGCTTAGAACACTAAGAATAACTTACTGTGTATTTGATATTGGGAAAACCATAGGCGATGAGATTAATGTAGGTGGTTTAACGAAAAAATAAAGTTATCTTAGACATGTGAACTTTGATTTTAATATATAGATTCATTATGTTATATATTTTTTCATATATTTTTACTCAGTTTTTTATTTTTCTTATTTTATTTATTTCCTTTCATTAAATACTTTAACTTTTACCTTTTTCTAATATAGTTTTACTCATTCATTTTATTTTATTTGAATTATAACTTTGGTCCCTATTTTCATAGCAAAATATTAATTTAGTTCCTCTATTTTTTCTTATCTCAATTTGGTTCATATTTTGGAAAATTTGATGCAATCGAGTCATTTTCATTAGTGGTACAGTAACAACGTTAAATGAGGTGTTATGTGTCAATTTCAGGATTTTTTGAAATTTTTATTTATGTTTTTGAATTTCTTTTAAAAAATAAATAATTTATCACGTGTCAAGATGTCATCATGTCATGTGACAGCGACAATGCCACATGCCACTTGTATGTCAGGTGTTATTTCCACATTCTTAATTTGGACCCTTTATTTTAATTTTTGTCTCAATTTTTGTAAAAATTGAGTAATTTTGTCCTTTTCCAAATTGAAACTGTAAGGCCCAATTATTTCTGTCATCTTAATTTTAAAGGCTGCCCAATCTTTTGGGCCTAATTGGGGTTGGCCCAATTCAATTTCTGACCTAAGTTATCCCAAAACCCTAACTTGTAACCACTCTTCATGAAAACAAATTTCCATACACCTCTTAGAGCAGCTGTCATCATCCTCTGCTAGGGTTTGGAGAAGTCACAGTCTAGCAAGCTCAGCCTCATTCTTCCGTTCCGCGTAAGTCTCTCTCAACTCGAGCTCTATGTTCGTTTCGTCTCTTCTTTACGTTCTCAGTTAGAGCTTTCTAGTGAGCTCGTTTTGAACTTGTCCTACTGGTTTCAGTTCGCGAAGCCGTTCCTTAAGCTACTGTCCTTCACCGCTCGAGTATCGGAACCCTAGCTAACATTTCCCAAGTATGGGAAGCTAGACTATTCATTTGTGGTTGATAAACTGTCTGGTTTGGTTCATCTGTTGCGTGCATGTGACAATATTGAATGTATATGGAATTGTGTTTGAATGTTTGGTGTGGGAGTGTACTGTTTCTGGGTTTGTAAGTGTCGAACAGTGGGAGGAACCTGTCATGTTCGCCCAGGCGAGCTCATCTCGTCTAAGCGAGAATTACAGGTCCTCGCCCAGGAGTTTTCCTCAAATACTCGCTTAGGCGAGTTGATTGTGTTTTGAGCGAAAAACCATCTCGCTCAGGCGAGATGGCCTCGCCTGAGCGAGCCCTCGCAAAAACTCCCAGGCCCCTTGACGCAATCTTGCCTAAGCGAGAGCCTGCTGCTTGAGCGAGGGCACTCCCCTCGCCTGAGCGAGGGTCTCTAGCTTGAGCGAGACCCGCTGTAGGTCGCGCTGTTTTTCCATGGTTGGTGTTTGTGAACTGTTTGTGGTGTGATTCCACCCTGATTAAAGTATGAGACTCGATAAAAAGCATGGAAATTTGTAGTTATTAAACTGTATGTATGATTTGGAATGAGGTGGGTATGAAACTTTAACAAGATGGTTGGTACTAAAGGGACATGGTTGTGGTATGATGATATAAACTTGTATTCGTGCTCCAGCAGGAGTGAGCTGGTATTGATTTCGCTGTGGTATATGAACGAGTATGATTTATAAAGGTTGATTTGAGGTTATATGTATGATGAGTATTCCTTTGATGTTGATTATGATGTAGTTCGTGTGAGTGCGTAATTTCTTGGAGTCTCTAGGTGAGACTTTTCAGGGTCGCGCTTCAGTGGTTGGGACGTAATTCCATGGCCCCTGTTAGTGGGTGTCCATGGTGGTGCCCCATCTGTATAACTAGGTAAGGATTCAAGTTAAGGTTGCATTCTAACACTCTAAGGAGTCAGTTAGTCTCACTCAGAGCGGGCTGACTACTGTGGTGAGAGTAGCAGGAGGCCTAAAATTCTTTAAGGGCTAACCCTGTGGTGAGGGAAAATTGATCCATCGTAACACTTGTAACACATAACTCGTGGGTGAGCAGAGGTATCCACCACAAGTGCGGGCATCCGCTGAATCCGACCAAGTTATACGTATCCGGATGAGTCAAGTTGAGTCGTAGTGTATTGATTGAGAGTCATAACATGCTTGGATGATGTATGGATATTGAATGGTGAGAACTATATTTTGGACTGTATGATATATGTTGTTGGCACTAGCTTACCCGGTTTATTGTGTGATTGTCTTGTATGTGGTTCTTCTTTCTTGCGATGATCATCAATTAAATTGATGGGAGCAGATGAGCGAGGTTCCAGAGGTCAGCAAGGAAATGGAGATTCCGTTGCATAGTCCGTGTGGACTAGTTTATGTTTCTGTATGAGTTTATTTAGGGTTGCGACCTATGTATTTGTTCGCCCTTAGATTTATGCACTCTGGTTAACTTTTCCTCTAGTTTCTTTTGGGCATCGTGGTGTGCCATGGGTTGTTTGGAGTGGAGTTTCAAATTTCCAGACCACGCTTTTATGTTATCAGTCTCGTGACATTCCTTTAATTTCACGTACTTAATTAAATGGGGTGTTACAGAAACCATATTTAATTTCTATATAAATGTACACAAATATTTCTATCAAAATTGATATGTTTAAGTAAGTATTTTTAACAAAACTAAGTTTACTTAAATTTATATTTTACATTGAACTTGATTTAAAATTGTTTTAAAGTTGTTAATAGAAAATAATGTTAATAGAAAAAAATTTATAAATTATATTGATAATTTATTACATCATACTTTAATATTATTTTTTTATTGAAATTTATATTTCAAATAATTTTATATTTTTAAAATGTTTAAAGTTCAATAATTTTCATACAAATGTTTGAGTTGGTGTAAAAATAACAATTATAAAAATTTTAAAAATAATTTTAACTATTACAATAAAAAACAAATAAATTTAAATTTTGAAAAAAATTTTAAGTAAAAAGTTGAATGTGAAACACAAATTTAAATAAACTTAATTATGTTAAAAATATATAATAAAAATATATCAAATTTTATAAAAATATATGTATAACATTTATATAAAAATTAATTTTTGTTTCAATTTGGAGAGGGACGAAATTGCACAATTTTTACAAAAATTGTAACGAAATTGAGCCAAATTAAAATAGAGGAACTAAATTGAGAATGAGAAAATGACACATGGCATAATATTGACATGTGGCATTATCATTACTACATCACTCTTCACTACCACGTGACACGACGACAGCTTGACACGTGTCAATTTTTTTTTTATTTTTTAACAAAATTCAAATAAATTAATAATAATAATAAATTCAAAAAATTCAGGAACTGACACGTGGCACCCTTTAACACTGTTAGTATACCACTAGGGAAAAGAACATGATTGCATCAAAATTTCTAAAACATGGAACAAATTGAGATAAGAAAAAAAATAAAAGGATCAAATTGAGATAAGAAAAAAAATAAAGGAACCAAATTAATATTTTACTACAAAAATGGAGATCAAAGCGATAATTAAACATCTTATTTTCAATCAGCCTTTTCCTTTCTTCACCAATTTCATCATTAGAGATTTTATTATCTGCAGGTTCCTATTCCCTTGGTTTCTCTTAAAATTTATTTAGAATTGGATACGTGTTTCAAATTAGGTGTAAAGTATTTTTAGAATGAGTAAGGGTTATATTTCATATCATTGTTTAGCATGATTTCTTAGATTTTAAAAAATATTTATATATAACAAACTTTATCGATTTAAAAAAATTTATATTATATGGTATTATGTATCTATTGGTATTGTTCATTTAAAAAAAATATTATTAGTGAAATGCATCTTTATACTCTTCTAATTCTATTAATTTAACAAATAATATTAATATTAATATATTACAATATTGATTTGTGATTTGGCACTAGCATATAAATATTTTCATTATTATGGTTTATAAATATTTTGAGTGTTTTGTGTAACTTTTTTTTGTTTAATTACATAATCTGGTTAGATTTATAGAAGGGGTTTGAGACCTGAGCCTAACTACATAAGACATTGACACCACACTCAATTCAAAACCTGAAGGTAATGGGTTTATGGATTTTTATCCTTATATAGTGCTATATTTTCTTATTTCTAACCAATGTGGGACTTAGACTCACACTTGAATTTCTAACGTACAAGAACTGGAATCATTTGTCTCAATTCCTCAAGAACTAGTTAAATTATTTGAAAAGATAATTAAAGTTAAGCATTCTAATACTACCATCAAAACATAAATATCACACATAATAAACGTGATTTTTCTTCTTTAATAATTTATGAAAATAAGGATGTATGTATCTAATTAGATTTTGGATGATATTGGTATTTTTTTTTAAGTTCCAAAAAAAATTTAGTCTTTTGGAATGATGTGTGGATTAGGAGAACTCGATTTGGTCGAATGATATGTTACCAACTAAAACTTTGGTTCTTTGAAAGTTGTTGGACCATTTACCTATTGATTTTGATGTTAAAAAAAATGATTAGTTTTATGTTCTATGTGTGAAAATAATATTGATTTTTTCTCCCATTTGTTCTTTCGTTGTTTTATGCAATTGTGAGAATGGTGAAAGAAGTTTTTCAGGATTTGTAGTTTTCTCCTTTGGATGTGGTTGTTTAGTTTATGAAATTTTCTTGTAGTTTTTTGCTTAAAGTGATTATCATTATTGTAGGTATCTAGATGATGAGAAATTATAGTAGATTTCGGGATCTATTTACTTTTCCTTCTATTGGTTTTCAAATTAAGAAGTTAGTGCATATAGTTGAGAATAAATCTAATAAGTATATGAATAATATTGTCTATGATTTCTTTGTGCTGAAAATTTTAAAGTTGGATGAATATTTGGGTAGTTTTTGTTAGAAGTGTGCTTTAAGCCTAACTCAACCCAACAAAACTGGCTTGTAAGATGATGTTTGTACCTCCCTTATATATTATAAAATTGTCTTTTCTCTAATGGATGTGGAACTTACAATAGTTTTTCAACTTTATTAATGGTGCAGACTTCTATTTATGTTAATTTTATGAAACCATTTATGTTTTAGAGAATTATTAATCAAAGGACATTCAAAGACTTTGGTTGAAGATTGATTCTTCTTTAATTTTTCAAGAATTTTGGGATTAACTAGTGGTTTCTTAAAGTCCTAACAGAAGATAGTGTAAATTGACAAACTTTCTCTAAATAAAATTAAAATATATTATTCTTTTTTATTTTTTTAACTAAAATGAAGTAATAAAATAATATAGTTTTACCCAAATTAGTAATTTGTGAAAGTTTGTAAGAAAAAACTTTGTTAACGTATATTTTCCGTGTCAAAATTTATAACAATCTACGACATGACCTTGTTTAATGAATGACTTTATAATTATTATTTTTAAATTATTGAAATGTAACTTCATCACACCGTTACTAAAAGTAAATATCTCATTAACTCAAAACTTACATGTAAGGTACTTTAAATATAGTTAGTGTCATTTTCAATTAAATTATAAACTATACCTTAGAAATTTATGCTTTATTAAATACATCACATTATTTTTAAAATTAAACTGAAAATAGCATAATAAACTGCACATAAAATACAGCATATAATTTTTTGTCTTTGTTTTAATTAAAGTTTAATATTATAGATCAACAATTTACGACGACACTTGCCAAACTAGCAACGTTGTAGATTTTGAAGAGCACACTGATTTCAAGAATCGAATCTTCCATATCACAAGGCGCCATTAATTACTCTGCTTTGAAGCTTGCATGTCTCACGTTTTCTTCAACAACAGTAAGAGATGTTTGTTTTTCTTCTCTTCAGTAGTAACATCATAACTCACGCAACCATTAATAAAACAATATAGCTTCACTTCAATTCAAACATGGTTTTTATTTCTCTTTTTTCTCCCTTTTTCACAACTTTCTAGAGTTTAATTAGCTGTTTTGAAAGTTGAAAAGCAAAGAGAATTTACTCTAACAAATTCAACACATGGCCCCATCATGATGTCTATTATTTTACCTATCTATAAACTAATTACAATTATTCCTAAGAACAAAACATTAACTTGATGTATAAGACAAAGCCATATGCAAATATTGACTGAAGATTAGGGTTCATGTGGACAGCATTTAATGCAAACAGAAGGAATAGGTCTTAGGGTTTCACAGCTACCTACACTTTTAATTTCAACCTCTCTTTAAATGTTTTAAAAATTCACAAGGCCTTGGTCTATGTCAGATCATTAATGCCATTAATTATCTAATTTAATTTATATTTTCACAATAACTACGTACTGATATGGAGACGAGTAACGCAACATGGCCACCTATGCATGGTTTGCATTAACGACTATGCAAACATGCAAACATTAATTTTATCTTTCTAAAATACAACTCATCCAATTTCTTTATATATATATATATATATATATATATATATATATATATATATATATATATATATATAAAAAATCTAAGTGTGATTCTAAGTCCTACATTAGTTAAAAATGAGAAAGTAGAGCACTATATAGGGATAAAGATCCATAAACTTATTGTATTACGGTTTTGGGTTAAGAGTGATGTCAATTCCTTATGTGGTTGAGTTAATTAGTGTTGTATCTTCCTAGTAAACCCCCCTTTGTAAACCTAACAAGTGGTATCCGAGCCGATGATTAAAACCGACTCAGACAAGTGTAGTAGTGAATCATGCTATTTTTGTTTACACTGTCATGACCGACCAAAGTGTAACTAAGTGTGTCATCCTGAGTTGAAGAGATTTTGTTTATATATGAATTTGATCATGAGATATTCATATCTATAAATTTGAAGGGGTTTGGAAAGAGTACTTTAATCGATATAAAAGATTATTAGATATTAACATTCAACATCTAACCTCCACTATACATAATTTGAGTAAATATGATTGAATTAGCACCACAAATGATTTATGAGAAAATTAGTAAGATATAATTGAACAAATTTTAATTACATGTGACTGAATTGATTTTATTAGATTTAACATGCTTAGATTTATTTTCAAATTTGATTGAAGGTACTAGTTAAGTCTTGAATTCTATAAAGAGATGGTTTAACTTGACAAATTGTGTATTGTTTTTTTTTTTCTTTTACACATGTTTGGACAATCAAATTGTTTCATATTAATATATTTGTTATTACTGAAATAAAAAATCACGAAACAAGACAATCATTCATATTTTACTCAATTATGTTCAAAATTAATGTATGGGGAAAAGTGAAAAGAAAAATGTGAACCCTGAATGTGTTACTTTGTTAGCATAAGAGGGTTCAAATGAGTTGAATAAAAAAATGTGTGCATTATTCAACTTAAACACGCAATTGGTATATGAATATGCATAGAGAGAAGAAGAATTTAAAAGGATTTGCATGTGAAATGCTGAGCCAACAAACATTCATATCCACAACTCTCTTCAACTCTCTTAATAGTAAACAAGACTTTCACTTACATTCTTTTTCTTCAAACTTTAAAATCATAAATTTAATTTATCAAAATCTAAAATTATTACTTTGTATAAGTTCACACGAACTATGAATGGGTATGTCCTATTGTATAACCCACATTATTTTTCTTTAAAATTTTATTGATGTATGTGTTTCGTAAATATTATATATTTAAATATAGATTTTATCCAATGAATTAACTTAATATATATTTTTCTTCATGGAATGCATTTTTAGAAAATTGAATATCTTTCAGCGTGTTTAAATTAAAGTATGTAAAATTCTCCAACTGGATTACATATTATTGGTACATACGAGTGTAAAATACGTAATGTGTACGTAGTTGAGTACATATATAAAAGTGAAGAGTCAAATGTGGACGTAAATACTACACAACTGCGTGCATTGCCAACCCATCACGCGCCTTCCCACTGTTTGACCACCGCCTAATCAGAAAACAAATAAGTAAAATAAAAATAGTACGAAAAAAGGATTTTTCTTTTGTCTTAAAATAATAACACAAAAAAATATTTTATTTTTAAGTTTATCTGTTCAATCAATATTCAACATTTTCTGTATTTTAAGTACTGAGTTTGAAGTTAAACTCACCCTCTTAATTAATTCTTTTAATCTTTTATATATGCGGAACCACTCGATCTTTTCCTATTTATCCTATTTTCTTTCTTACTTCTTCCTCTCTCTCATCACCTCTTACGGTGTTACCCTAATTTTCCTTCATTCTTTGACTTCATTGCTCTCTTATGATGTATTATAATTATAATGCTGCAAATATATCTTTGACTAAACTTGTAATTTACAATATACGAAATACATATTATATATGTTCACACCAGAAGAAGTGTTTTCTAAATAACTTGGTTTCTTTTTTCAAAACATTTAATTAATACTATCATGTTGAAGTGACATAAGATATTTCAGATAATAAATTTTTTACTCCAAATGTTTAACACAATTACATAACTAAACTCCTGGTCAAACTTTTACATTAATTAGAGATAAGGTCAATTTATAATATATCAGTGAGGTGCAAAATAAGATTTTTTTGACATTCTGTTTCACTCGTTATCAGACTGCTAACGGACCACCATATAAATGAGGTGCAAACTTGTCTTAAAAAGAAAAGGCCGGACTCTAACCAGACTTGTTGATTAAGTTGGAAGAATATATATGGTATAGCAGTTGATTTACACGGTTGATTGTGCATGCAAGTTAATTTAATATTTTCAATTCATACTTTAGAAGAAGGGCATGTGCATCTAGCTAGTCTCGATTAGGCAAGCAATTTCAAATCTCACAGACCATTTATAAATAACAAATTTTAGGCTCATTCTCTTAAACCCTTTTCTTCTTTGTGTTTTTGCCTCAGTTTTCTTCCTCTCTCATTGCACACAACAAAAGCATAATCTTGATCCTCTTCGTTTTGCTTTATCAGTGTATATACATAAAAATGGGGGGTACTTCACCTTGTGCTTCTTGCAAGTTGCTGAGACGTCGTTGCTCCAAGGAATGCATCTTTGCTCCTTATTTTCCTTCTGATGACCCTCGCAAGTTTGCCATTGTTCATAAGGTTTTTGGTGCTAGCAATGTCAGCAAAATGTTGCAGGTATTTCTAACTTCCTTCTACCCTTCTTGCAAGTCGTGACGATTTCAAAATTAAAATCGTGAGAACTTCACACAACTTTGTACATGTATGAAAAAGTGAAGTCGTGAAGAATCATAACAAATGTTAATATCTTATATTGGTTTTTCATAAATTAATGTTAACACCAAAACTATCATTATTCTTGATGCCTTCACTTTTTCATAACAGACTACGTATAGTTCTCACTATTTTACTTCTTATAATGGTTATGTGATAGTGTTCACTAAATGTGTTACTTTTGTGTGTGTGTGTGTGTGCAGGAACTTCCTGTTCATCAAAGAGCAGATGCTGTGAGCAGTTTAGTTTATGAGGCAAATGCAAGAGTGAGAGATCCAGTTTATGGATGTGTTGGAGCCATATCATACCTACAGAACCAAGTTTCACAGCTTCAAATGCAGCTTGCAGTGGCTCAAGCAGAGATTCTATGCGTTCAGATGCAGCAACAAGAACCTACCATAACCACACAAGTAGATCAAGATCACAAATCACTGCTCCTATCTGTAAACAATAACTTTGAACCTCTTCCTCACTATCTTAACTTTCCCTCTTCTTCTTCCTCCTCTTCAAATGTGTTCCAAGACCCTCATGAGCCTCTCAAGAGAGAGTCTTTTTGGACTTGAATTTTTTTACCAATAATGGATTTTGAACTGTTACAAAATGTTTTTGTTTCGATTTCAACCATTTTGTTTCTCTAGTCAGAACATGCCTTTTGTCTCTTAGTGCAGCACCCTTTGTTTTATTCTTAATGTTCACACATGTATATATTAAGGATTAAGAAAGAACATTCGAGATCTCACTTTCACTAAAAATAAAACAGAAGATACAACGATTTACAATGTATAAGTAAAATTAAAAAAAAACTTTACACCAACCTATTTTATAGGATTTAGTTGTATGATGTGTGAAATATTAAAATTGTTAATAAAAGAGGAAGTGTGTTCATACAGTTTTTTTTTTTTTTTAAATAGTGAAAAGAAAGATAGGATGAGATGGGGAAAACATGAGATGAATTAATATAAATGTGGTGGAGGAGGGACATGATATTATAAAATATTGTGTATAAATAATAAAAGTTTCATATATATTGTATGAATAATAAAAGTTTCAACGGAAAAAAAAGAAGCAGAATGTACGGGTCAAATGATGCATGTGCAATTTGTCTTACAGGTGAAGTTATTATAATTGTTATATTGAAGGAATCTGGTTGAAGAGACAAAGAGTTATGTAATCATTTGAAAAAGTTAGAACAAATTAAAAAAAGTTACACAATCATATGAATAAGTTAGATTCAACAAGTAACTTTCCAATTAGGGATTTTGTAACTTTTTGATTAATTTTGTGGTTTTCTTTATTATTTTCTACTTATAAAGTAAAGTGTTTAGTCTTTATCTGTTAATAAAGAAATCTTCCTTTGACATTATTCAAAAACATAATGTTCATTTTGAAGCATAATTTTTGAAGTAAATATGAATAAAGTAGTCGTATAGACCATAATTAATATAATTATTAATAGTTAATCACATTTTACAAATAAATATTGCGATTAAACTATTTTATTATAATTGGGAAGATATGTGATTCTTAATTCCTTAAACAAATTGATTTTTGATAGCAACAGAAAAGCGGGAACACGTGTCCACCAATTCAACATTTTAAACTTATCAAAGTTAGAAATGATCACGATTAAAGTAGGATTAGCACATGCGTGTCTATAAAACATATATCATTACATTTGAATTATTTGTTTTGTAATAAGAATTTAATGAGAGAGAAGACAATTATTGACTAAAACAATTAATGATATTTTAATATATATTCATTCTAAGAGATAAGTAGTATTTTTTTTGTTGTTGGGTTCAAGTATACAATAAAATATTAGTCCCCCAAATATAAAAATTGATTTAAATTAATAACTATTTTATGTCATAACAAATTTGTATCATACTTTTAATCACATACTTAAAATATTGAATCACAGACTTTTAATAATTTATTAAAATATTTTATGTCATGTCGTCAGATTATATTCATATAATTAGAACTTTTAACCAAACAAAATTATAAATTTCACAGTTTGAAAATTAAAGTGACCGATATATTTGAACAAACTTCGATATAAATATTTTTGAAAGAAAAAAAAAATTAAAGAAAGTGAATTGATTTTGTTCATGTATGAGTAAAAGAAAACTATTATATAAGATAAAACTAATTTATACTCAAATTTAAAATTTTTAATATAAAAAGCTTTCACAAATTTACTTACATATAAATTCATTTTAATGTATTAAAAAGTTCCTTTATTTTATTTTATTTTCACTTAAAGAGATAGGTTTCAGGAATAAGTTTATTGAAACATTCCTTACTTCCCTCCCAGTTAGTATTTGATTTTCTCTTTGTTTTATGAGTTTTTGTCACTTTCTTTCTGATTCTTGTTCTATATAATTGCTTAAGTTTGAACTTCCATGAATTAATATCCAAATGATGTAACAATAAGAATGGGAAATATACGAAACTCTCCTCCTTAACAGTCAATGTACTATATATGTTTTGATGTGTTTATGTATCATGATGATAATTTATAATTTTTATTTTGGTTAAATAATTGCTTGGGTTTTTAATTTTGATTCTTGTAAAAAAAAAATACCATTAATTAGTTATCGATATTACTACTCTAATCTTATAAAAATGGGAATTTATTAAGTCTCTATGATGTCGAAAGATTTACATTTTACAACTCATTATACAAGAAGTCATATTCACTACTCAACATAATAAACCATACATTGAAATTTGTTTAGATAAATAACTTTCTCATTGAAAAAGTACATATTATGTGCTTTTTTTTATAAATAAGATGATAAAAAAATTTAAATTGTTTGTATAAGTTATAAATTGTAGTTGTAAAAAAAATATAAGATCCAAAACTTGAAAAAAAATAATATATATATATATATATATATATATATATGAGAATAAAAGAATATTCTTATATTATAAGATTAAAAAAATTATCATGTTCATGTTTGTAAGTGACCGTTATAATTTTCTGTTCTCGTCAAGTTATGATAGTTATGATGCATGAATACAATATGTGTATCAGATACAACACATAATCGATAAATATGTTTATTTTAAAAATAATAGGATAATATAGTAATATATATATATATATAATAATTCTTAAAAATATGTTGTTAAATCATGTATTAAAGTTGAAATATCAATACATCATAACCAGTACGATAAAAATAAAATATTGTTGAATGTAAAAAAATAAACCAAAACAAAAAAAGTCCATGTAGTAATCCAAAACAAAAAAAAAAAACAAGCCCATGTAATAATTCAAAAGAAAAGTCTCAACCAAAAATTGTTGGACTTCTTCCCCCTCCTCCAAGCATTTCTTCGACACTCACAAATTTTTTAAAAATTCCTAAAATGACTTTTTAATGTAGGTAAACGAATTTTGATATCTGATAAAAAAAGGAAAATGAATTTAGAAATTGGGTAGGCTTCTTCAAATCCCTTTTCTTCTTTTATCGGATTTTGAAATTATTTTAAAATTATAAGTGCCAAATAAATGCTTGAAGGTGAAGGAGAAACCCAAAATTTTCTAAAGTCATGGTCCTCAATCTTGGGGTCTTTTTCCTGTACCCCAATCTTTTCTCCTGTACTCCCAAAAGTTTAACTAATTTCTACTTTGTTTTTCACGTTAAAAAAGTAAAAGAGTAAATTTTCACTCTCTTATACTTAATATAGCACACACTTGTGAACTCAAAATTTTTAATTTGACATAGCCCCTTTTGTGCGGTAGCAACCCCTTTTCTCTCCCACTTTTTTATTCAGAAAAAGACCATTATGGATGTCAACATTCAATTTAGGAAATTAAATTGTGGACGTCGACATCTAGTTCATATGTTTTGAATTTTATTTTGGACTATTATGGATGTCGACATCCGGTTCAAACAATTGCATTGCAGATATTGACATCTAGATCACATTTTTTTGAGTTTTTATTACATATGTGGATGGTTTATTGGATCATTATGAATGTCTACATCTAGTTCAAACAATTACATTGTGGATGTCGACATCCGGTTCACATTTTTTTAAGTTTTCATTACGGGTGTGACTGGTTTATTGGATCATTACGGATGTCAACATTCGGTTCAAACAATTACATTGCGGATGTCGACATTCGGTTCAGACAATTGCATTGTGGATGTCGATATTCGATTCACAATTTTTTGAGTTTTCATTACGTTTGTGGTTGGTTTATTGGATCATTACGGATGTCGACATCCGATTCAAACAATTGCATTGCGGATGTCGATATCTATTTTGCATTTTTTTTTAGTTTTCATGCATTGAAATTGTTCCATTACGAATATTGCACCATTACGGATGTCGACATTCGGTTCACTTATTGACATATGTGGTTTTCATCAACATCGGATCTATACATCCGGTGTAATGCGTTTTCATTCTCAATGTACCCCGATGCTTTCGGTAAAAATATGTACAAAATTATAATAAATAAATGAATATTTATAAAACTAAGAAAATCATTTAAGACATAAAAAAAATCACAACGCCAAAATACACAGTAACTATAAAAAAAGAACCCAAAATAAAATGAACCGGATGTCGACATTCAATTCAAAGATTGACATTTGTGGTTTCCTTCAACACCGGATCTCGACATCTGATTCCTCGGGTTGACATCCGTTTTTTTCTCATGTACCACCAATAAGTGAACTGGAAGTCAACATTCGGTTCACTGGTTAACATCTGTTTTTCTTTATTTTACATTACGAATGACCATATTTGTAAATTATGCAAACCTGATCTTGACATCTGATTTTGAGCATTATCAAATGTCGACTTCCGGTACATTTTTTATAATTCTTTTATGAATCGGAGGTCCATATTCGATATTTAATCAAGTTATTTATTTTTTCAACCGCTTTCGAGCCAACGAATGAATAAACACTGAACACCTTATATCAACAAACAACCAAAAACATGTATATGCATTACAAAACATTAAAAAATATACATGCTAACGCCAAAAAAGAAATTAAGAAACTCGTATACGATGAGGATGAAGGAAGAGAGAAGAGACATGAGTGCAAATGACCACAGAAGATTCAAAAAGAGAGACCACACCAAAAACTCTAGGGACCACACCAAAAAAATCAGCCACCACAGTAAAACGTTACAATGAAAAACACCGTTCATTGCAAGATGAAAGAAGGAAGAGACAAAGATTATATTTTGAAAGTGAGAAGTTTGGAGATGCAGGTTGCAGTTAAAAGACAACGAACCAACTCATAGTAACTTTTTTTTAATTATCTTACATACCTCGATATGAAGGGTTTTAGGGGTAAAGGAGAAAGGATTGGGGGTACATGGAGAAAGCCCCTCAATCTTTACATAATGGCCCAATATTCTCCTGGACCAAAAGTCTAAGAGAAATGTTCATGCTTCGCTTAGAAGCGAAAGTGCATCGGTAAAGATAGAATTAAGAATAAGGTATTTGGTAGTGAAAAAAGAGAAAATATATAATTTTAAAATAATAAATTACAATAATTTTTTGGACAATTTTTTCAAATTAAATTTATACTTCTGTTCTTTTTTTCACCTTTGGAATGACATTTCTTATCAGACGCGAAAATGTAATGTTCTATAAACTTTAAAAAAATAAAGAATACATATGTAATGAAAAGACTAATGATAATTTAAAATAAACGAGAATTTTGTGTGAAAGTTTTAGAAAATTAGGATGCTAACATAATTCGAGAAAATATTTTAATTCTTGCTTTATTTTATTTTTTTAATCATTAGAAGCAAAAGTTGGGATCATTTTGGGAGTAATTTCATTTTTTTTCTTAAATATACATTTGGTCCCTATTTTTGTTATTTTTATTCAATTTGGTCATCATTTTTGTTTTATGTTCAATTAGGTCCTCATTTTTGTCAAATTGGTCCTTTTGAATAATGGTGTTTAAATAGTTAACGTTTTTTAATAGTATATGCCACGTGTCAACTCCTGTTTTTTTTTTCATATAATCTTTTTCTTAATTTCAAAAAAATTGTCCATGTCAAGTCATAATTGTGTCACTTGTTAATGTTAGTGTCACGTGTTAGTTTGTGGTTGTATTATTTCTTTTTGTTCAATTTAGTACAAATATTCGTTAATTTTTTTTTTCAATTTAGTCCCTATATTCGTTTTTTTTTTTCAATTAAGTCCATATACTCGTTATTTTTATTTAATTTAGTCTCAATTTTTATTAAAATATAACAATTTAATTTTTAAAATTGACAATATTATTAATTACTTTTGAAATTCAATTATAAATTGAATATAATTCTTAAATTCAATTGTTAAATAGAATATAATTATTTAAAATATTATTAAAATAAAATTATTTAAAATATTATTCAAACATCCCACAATTTGTTTGAAATAAGTGTTGTCAACTTTAACTCCTTCTTCATATTTTGTTTACTTGAAACTAGGAATAATAGGATTCTGAGTTGAATTGCTTTGATCCATTTTGAATCTCTTAAAAAATAAAAAATTTAAAATTAAAATTCTTACTTGTTTGATCATAATATTTGTTTTCAATTTATTTTATTTTTCAAAATTTTTATTAAAATGATTCAACTAAATTTTTTAATTAAATTGACATTAACGAAATTATAATTTAGTTAAAAAAATACAAAATTAAATAATTAAAATGAATATTAGGGTCAAATAAAAACTTTAACACCAAAATTAGGATACAAATGTAACTAGAACAACTTTACAAACAGTTCATCGAAAGAAAAACCTTTATTGATCTATAAAAACACACCTTCGGTAAATATAGATGGTTAAATATTAGTAATAACATAAATACAAAAAACATGTGATTAAATAAAAATATACTGAATAGTTTTTTCTATGTCCTCTCTTTTTGTATATTTGGCCAAGGACGTTGCAGAACATAGTGGACCGTGTCTTTTGTTTCTCTCTTAAAAATATTGATTCCTTTTCACCACTTCAAGACACGTATTCTACTTCATCACTATCAATTTTTTTTGTCCTTATCGCCAATTCCAATTCGTGCAATCACTTTCGATAGTCACATTAACTTATTTTATTTTGTTTGATTTCATTTTCTTCTGATGTTTTTTGTTACAATTACCAACCACCAAGGTTGGGTTCAAAATTTATTCATTAGGTAAAAATAATAAAGTAAAAATTAAATGAATACATTATTTTAAAAAATTCAATATAAAATAGTCTTTTATTTTTTATGTCAAAATTTTCTGATATATCTCTCAAAATTTCCATATTATTTCATTAACTTAAGTACTTTTTTCAATTAAATAATCTAACTTTAATAATTTTTGAAAGTTTCACTTAAATTTGTAAAAGAAATTCAAATTCAAAAATATTTTGCTCATTTCTCTGTCATCACTTTTGATAATTTGTTTTGTAAATTATACTTGCCGATTACCCAATAAACGATCCATTATGATATTATTATTAGATTTTTCTTAAGAAATTATTGAAAAAAATCAATATCAGTGAACCATGAACCATCTTGATATTATATTTAAATAAAAACATTAATTAATCGGTTATTATGATATTCAAGTTTCTCGCTTATAAGTATTTATCACTATTTAGTATTTCTTCCTTTTAAATGATACAATAATCTTTAATAATTTATCTTAATATAATAAAGCCACATGGATACACATATGCACACACGTTTCCATTCTTCGTAAGGGATAGCATTTGTGATGAACGATTCTTTTTTTCAGCAAAATATTTTTTTTATCTTTTTATAATAATTTATATTATTTTTTATCGAAATAATTTTAATTAATTTATCTAATCAAAGACAAAAAATATAATAACGAAGATTATCGCTAAAATACAATATCAACATATCACCTTATAAGACATGTACCTAAAAATGCATAAAAAGATATTCTATATTCAAGAACTAAAATCATTATCTTATATACAATAATTATACATAAATATAATAATAATAATAATAACAATAATAAAAGGAACTTAAATAAACAACATGATGAATGATGTGAGAACTAAAAAAGATGAAAATATACAATTTTGTAAGTAGGCCAATGGGTCAACTCGCACCGTCCCACCTTTAGCCCGCGCGGGCTGCGAGCCTATGCGAGACGGGTCATTGCGGGCTAGTGGGTTCAACATCTTAGTCTGTCCCGCATTTTTTGTGTGGGCTTACGGGCCAGCCTGACCCGCCCCGAATTGTCATCCCTATTCATAAATAATATAATATTTCTTTAACCTTTTTAATCATCATTAAATTCCATGAAAGAAACACGTGATAATAATATTAAAATTTTGTCTCTCCTTTGAAATTATATTATATCGATACAAAAACAGGTATTTTCTAAATTTCATTTAATTTTCTTGTTTCTTAAATTTAATTGAAATGAGGTGAGAGTAGGGATGTCAACGGGACGGGTAGAGTACGAGTAATAGTTATACCGTACCCTTCCCGTTGGATAAATATCTGTCCAATACCCGTATTCATATCCACGGGTACCCGCATGCATTTAGAAAAAAATAAAAATAAATATTTAATAATATATTTTAATCGTAAATTCAAATAAAATACAGTACATAACATTCATAATTTTTAAACAAAGTCAAAATAACCCATTTAAATAGTGTGGAATGACAATTACAAAGAAATGATTTTTTTTTAAAACTAATTGATAAAAAAATAACTCATTCAAAATCAATATGTTAATATTTTAATCATGTTTTTTTTTTAAATTTAAATTATAGTATAGCAAATACGGGTATCCACGGGTACAGGTACTATGATACATGTATCCGCCCCGTTAACATGCAAGTATTAAAAATTCCGTTATCCGTAGGTATCAATTTCCTACCCGTTGCGGGTTTTATCCGCGAATACCTGCGAGTATGATTTTTTTTGACATCCTTAGGTGAGAGGGTCAAAATTTTAATATTATCATCTAAATAAAATTATATCTCATATAGTTATTTTTTTATGATTATTTGTTCACTTTGATCTTATTTATGAAATTTTTGAAAATGTCATCATTTTTGTAAATTATAGTATATTTAGTTATTTTTTAGACTTCGTAAATTATTAACGAAAGGTAAGTTATGACCATCACGTATCACTCCGTAGTTTTTTTAATTTTTATTTTAAAAAAGTTATTCACGTGTCAAGTCAACATTGTGACACGGGGTAGTGTTGGTGTCACATGTCAAGCTCGTGTCAGTGTAAGTGTGACGTGTCAGTGTATCGTGTCTTATGTTCAATTTCGTATAATTTTTGTCAATATTAAAAATTTTAAAAATTAAAAAACCACGTGCAACCGTTACTGTACACTTAACAAAAAGGTAATGATTGCAACGAATCTTCAAAAATAGGAACTCAATTGAGTTAAATAAAAATGGGAAGACTTACTTGAGATCTCGTTACAAAAATGGAGACCTCTGCAATTATTTAACCTTTAGTTTATAACAAATGTTTTTTCATATTTAATAAAAAAAATTTAATACTCAAATGTCATCACACAAGCAATTAACAAAATTATATATATGTTCAATTAACATTTTTGGGTTTATGAGGAGGTGTTGAATAAATTATAATGATGTGTTAAATTTAATTTAAATTAATTAAATAAATTCAATTAATTTAAATCAGTTAAATAGATTCAATTTATTTCGACTTATTTTATTTCAACTCCAGACTCAAACTCTGAAAGAGATTACTGAAACATACAATGACTCACATATCGAAACATTAAATTATAGCAATAATTATTTTTGTCTAGCTTAATATACCCATGTCACACCAAGTTGATTTAGTTTACTCACTTTGAAATGGAATAATATTTTCTACCGTAATCGAAACAAACTTAAGATTAAAAAAATGGAATCAAACCCAATTTTGTATTTGATCATTTGATATAGAATGGAATGGTAGTAGGCCTTGGTTTCACTTTCAATAAAACATAACATAATAATTTAATATTATTTGAAACTATAACTATTTTTTATATTATTATTGTAATATTATTGTTACGCTTAGTACATATTTTTTAATAAATTTTTATATTGTTATAATATTATTATCCTTGTATATTTTTGGATTTAAAAGTAGGCCCAGCCCAACATAACAGAAAGAGAAGGGTAGAATTAGAAAAAAATAAAAAACTAAAACCCTAACCTCTGAAACTCAGACAACAAGAAAGGAAATGGGAGTAGTGAGATTGCAGAGTGTAGACGAGAATCAAAATCACAAAATGGAGCGGAGCTGAAAGAAATGAAGTGATAGGAAAAACGCAACAATCAGTGTCGTTTCAGCTCGCTGAATCGCCGCTAAACTCGCGGTTTTACGCGAGTTTAACCGAGTTTGTTCGAGTTTGCAGGAGCCTACAAGAAACTATTCTACGGTTAACTAGGTTCGCGATTTTGGTAACCATGGCCAGTGTTGATTTTGTTTTAAATTATTGAAAAATGGACTGAAAAAGTTCTTGAATCATATATCATTGCACCGGTTGTTGTAAACTTAAAACTGGTGTATATAAACAGCACAAGAAAAATAAATATGCAATGCAGGTGAATTCTGAAATTTGAAATTTTATGGGCTAATTTGACGTAACAGTTGATATAAACTTGTTGATTTTTTCTATCAGGTTCATGTAGAGGAAGCCTCTTTGAGTTTTCCAACTAAGCATTTGTTTCACTGTGTCAATGAGAGGCAATATTGGAATAAGGATCCCAAACCCCACTATTTCAAATGCCACCAGAAGAACGGTAGTTGCATTTTCTTCATCTTCTGGTTTCGGAGATGGCGGTCGTGGTCGTGGTCGTGGAGGATCCCTCCCTGGTTCAGGGCCGTTCAATTTCAATGAAAGAGCTCCTGGTAAGCCTAGTTCCAGTGAGCCCAATTCTGACATCACAGAGTCTCCCATTCCTCCTGGTTCTGGTCATGGCCATGGCCGTGGCAAGCCAATGCCTCAGTCAGGTCTTCCTTCTTTCTCATCGTTTTTATCTTCCATAAATCAGCCACCTACTGGTCGAGGCCGAGCTACTGTGCCTCACCGTCAAAGTGATTTTCAGCCACCTGCTGGTCGTGGCCGAGCTACTGCACCTGAACCTCCAAATGATTTGGGGCCACCAGAACCCAAAAAGCCCATTTTTTTCACCAGAGAGGACCGTGTTTCTCCAACAGCGACAGATGGTGTTCCTGTTGATGTTGGGCATCTTAACAAACTTCCAGGTGGCATACTAGAGGTGTTGTCTGGACTTGGACGGGGGAAGCCCATGAAACAGCCAGATCAGGAAACGCGAGCTACAGAAGAGAACAGGCATCTTCGCCCTCCGCGAGCTCCTGGTGCAGTTGCATCCGACACTTTGCCAGAGAAACAACCAATACAAAGCCGGGACAATGCAGTGAGGAATGCACGGAGATTTTTGTCACAAGGTGAGGATGATGGAAGTGGCCCTGGAAGAGGAAGAGGATTTGGAGATAGAGGTGGGTTTGGCAGAGGCAGGGGCAGAGGCAGAGGCAGAGGCCGAGGCATGGGAAGAGGAGGGTTAAGAGATAGGGATGTGGATGAAAGACGTGGAACACTCAAGGATTCAGAGGATCCATATGCTACAGGGCTATATGTTGGAGATGATGCAGATGGTGAGAAATTAGCCAAAAAGTTTGGGCAAGAGATAATGAATCAGTTAACTGAAGGATTTGAAGAAATGTCTGATAGAGTTTTGCCATCGCCATTGCAGGATGAGTATTTGGACGCGTTAGACATCAATTATGCAGTAAGTGGTTTCTACAGACATCATTATTTATTTCTTGAGAAATAATTAGAGGTAGTGGAAGTATAATTTTGTAGCTTAGCTGCATCTAGGGAAATTCTCTAGTCTTATTTGAATTGCTATAGGAAACTCATTATAACCATCCAATTCTCTATATCTAAGGACAACATTTCTATCGGGGAAGTTGTGAGCCAAACTTCTATTTTAAGTTTAGTACCCATATATTTCCATGTTTAATTGTTGTTCTTTTTTTCGCTTCTTTATTGATTATTGCAGATTGAATTTGAGCCGGAATATTTGGTGGAGTTTGATAACCCGGATATTGATGAGAAGGAACCAATTCCTCTTCGGGATGCACTTGAGAAGATGAAACCATTCTTGATGGCATATGAGGGGATCCAAAGTCAGGAAGAGTGGGAGGTATATTTTGACTTAGGATTCTAATCGTAACATTAATAGCAAATGTTTCAGGGCACAAGTTTTGATACTGACATCTTCTTCGCCTATAATTTTATGACTTGGTTGCTAATATCTTTGTCATATCAATCCTGTGTAGCAAGTACATAGAACAAGTACCGTATCAGTCACTATGTTTTGAAATTGTTGTCTATTTTATAGATGCTAGAGGGTAAAGGCTGTTGTTTTTAGTGTTCTCTACTGTAGTTTATGGGTGTGTCCATTTGTTGGGATCTTTTTCTTACCTAACTTTGTATCCTACTAGGAAATAATGGAAGAGACAATGGCACGAGTTCCATTGTTGAAAAAGATTGTTGATCACTACAGCGGACCAGACAGGGTAACTGCAAAGAAGCAACAAGAAGAATTAGAAAGAGTTGCTAAAACTCTTCCTGAAAGTGCACCATCTTCAGTGAAACAATTCACTAACCGTGCTGTTGTCTCCCTTCAGGTTTGGAACTCTAAATATTGATATTGTGTAGGGCATAAAATGTCTTAATACTTGGCTACTTGTTTTCCTCTTATGTTGATATTCTTATTTTAAGTATCTCTACGGATTATGTTCTTCATGCTCTCATGTCACTCAGCGGTAAATGAACCCCTTTTCTCAGTATAGTTATCTTATAGTTTTATATCACTAGAGAAATTATTTCTCAACAACAGTTGCATAATCAATTGAAATTCCAACAAATATTTGTTATTTTGTCACGAATCCCGAATCTAAATTCTAATTGATAAAATCAAGCTCAAATGTATCAAGAGAATAGAATATGTATTTGATTTTGTATCAAGGCTGAACAGTTGATATTGACAAGGCATAGATAGGTAAATCAATTCTCTGCCTAAAGCTTAATATTTGTTTAAATCTATTAAAAGATATTGGCAAGGAATGCACGAAAAGATTGTTAGGTATTGGAGTTGGCTTTGGTGGAATGAGATAGTTATTTACTGTGTGATTAGAAATACAGGGGTTCCCAAGCTTTAGTTCCCCATATTATTGTAAATTGTGGCATTGTACATTAAAGAATTGATTCAGAACCTTGCTATTTCATGATTGTATGAAGTTTGCAGCTGTTTTGGTAATCAATTTATTGTCTGTAGTCACAAATGTTGCTGGAGTTGCACCAATCTGAATCGGGAAAGGAGACTACATCTAATATTGAAATGTTAATGTGTTGAGGATTTTGTTTCCTGAGTCTGGCATTAATTTGCTTGTCTTGAGACTGATTTATAATCTTTCTTTGTCTTTTTTATCCTTTCATCAATTCAGACGTGTGTGTGTATATATATATATATATATATATATATATATATATATATATATATAAAATCTTCAATTAAGTTCTTTTGCGTTTTTGTTGCCTTTTATTTCAATGAGAAAACTACTGGAAGGAATATTCTGCAATTATTTATGGTTGGTCTGAAATATGATGCAGAGTAATCCAGGCTGGGGATTTGACAAGAAATGTCATTTCATGGATAAGCTGGTTTCGGAAGTGTCTCAGCATTACAAGTAACTTACTTTTCCTTTCAAGCTTAAACATGGTGGGTTTTGTGTGGTATACTGCCATAACTCTTGTAATAATATGAATTATAATGTTTTAGTGTTGTTGCTAACAATTTTTACATCTCTTTATACTTTGTAATAAATGAATTATCATTTTTATTAGACTTTCCAAAAGTAAGATGTGGGATCATAATGTTGATGATTGGGAAATTAGTGGTTATGATTTAATAATTTCACAATTAGTTTTATATATATGTATGACCTTTTCAGAATTCTATTTGTTTTTTAATTATTGATTTATTACTGGTTATGTTTTGCACATATATAATATATATTGATGATTGGGAAAATAGTGGTTATACTTTAATAATTTCACAATTAGTTTTATATATGGATGGATTTTTCAGAATTTTAATTGTTTTATGAATTTTAATGATTTATTACTGGGTGTGTTTTGCACATCTATAATATATGTATGTATATAATAGTTTTTTTTTTTCATTTTATTTAAACATGGATCATAATTGATTGTTAAAAAAAATAAAAGTTAGTAGTTATATACTTATTACTTAGAAATATTTATATTTATGTTTTAATTTCATCAATCAAATAATATTTAATGATTATGTCTTTTTATTCTTATTTTTTCGAAGTATTAAGGACATTTTGAATTATTTTCTAGATAGAAATTAGTAAGAAATAAAAATATCAGAAAGATGATTGTGCAAGTTAAGTGAATGGAAGACATCAAAGATTAGTCTTGTTAAAACTAGTTTTAATTAGTCGGATGGTACTCATTTTCATTTTTATGTGTCAGTTTAGTATTCGAATTTAAGAAATTATTAATTGAGTTTTAACTTTTGAAAAAATGTCTCAATTAGGTTCTTTTCAGTAAAAAATTATAAAATTATTAACATTGTTAACGGTATTGATATTTAAAATGACTTACAAAATTAAGTATTGATATTTATATTAAATTTAGTGGTAAAAGTCATAAATTAAATTAACAGTTTTAGTATTTGTTTGAAAAACATTTTTTTAAAAGTTGAAACTAAATTGACATATTTTTTAAAATAAATATCAAGTTGATACATATAAATAAATGGGTACTATCCTAGTGATTAAATCTTAAAAGTTCGAAGTTCTCTTAACGAAGTTGATGATTTTTCTTTTTGCTCTGGGAGAAGAATCTTTCCATCAAAATCCCTGGATAAAAAAGATAATAGAATAGTAATAATAATGTTAACAAAATGAAGATTAGTTCTAAGAATTTGAATTAAATGAAAATAAATAAATGTGATAGTGCTATGAAAAAGTACAATAACTTAAAAAGTACAATAATTTAATGTTCTTTCAGCTTCAAAGAGACAAACAAATAAAACTGACAAAAGAAAAATATCCACCGATGTTGTCGGCCATCTACCATATTTGATTTGAATTTTTGAATTTTAAGTATAAAATTAATAAATATCAATTTAAAAATTAATAATATCTATATTTATAACAATATCTTAATATATAAAGACTTATTTTTTATCTATATTTTATTATTTCAGTTTTATTTTTAATTATTATTTTAAAAATTAATTATTTAATAAATAATTTATTTTTAATCTATTTTAATTTTTTTACATATTTTATTTTTCTAATTTTATACTTAATACTATTTTAAAAATTAATTATATTTTTTTTTTGTATAAATTTTTTTAGCTAAATTAGGGTGATGGTTGATTTGGCATAAAAAAATTATTTCTTTACCAGACTAGAATTTCCCTTTTTTTTTTGTTTTAGTGAAGTTATTCTCAAACTTTTTGTCTATTCTTATTTTATGCATAAATATATGTTTAAAAATTTTATGTTATTAAGCCATTATTGATTTAAATTTGAATTACAATAAATTGATGAATACTAATTTCAAATATTGAATAACATAAATAATCTTATCTGTTTAAATTTTTTACCTTGTGATTATAAGCTTCATAATTCAATCATGATATTTTGTTACACACCATTTTAATTAGAATTTTGATATGATTAAAACATTGTTTAATTATGTTTTTTGTCTGTAAACAAATTAAAGCTATTACTAATGGGAAATATAACTACATACAAATAACTGAGTAAGAAAATAACTATTATATTGATACGTGAAACGATATATATATATATATATATATATATATATATATATATATATATATATATATATATATTTCTGAGTTTGGCTAATAATAACAATAATAAGTAAAATTGTTTAAACATGATTGAGAGGAAATACTTGATAAAAAGTTGCCTGATTTGAATGGTAAAGCAGTAATGATGGTTGGTTAGTGATTGATAACAATGCTGTCTATCACTTCATGCTTAATTACTTACAGTTGTCAAGTTTAGGAAAATACTTGTGTATTATTTATTTTATTCTAATTTTAAAGAAAAATATTTTTTAATAATTAAATTTTGATATATTTTTTTAATTTGAGATGATATTTTTTTTATTAATTTCTATTTTTTTAATTTTTTATATTTTAAAATCATATAAAAGATGTTATTTTGTAAGAACAAATTATTAAAATTTAATTGCTAAAATATTATTGTTTTATTTTAATCTAGTTACTAACATTGAACTGCGATTTTGGTTATTTAAACAAGAAAGAAAAATATTTTATAAGTGATAATGTACTGCTTCTCACAATCAAAATTATTGTTTAGACCTCGAGCTTATTAATACTTTTTTCTTCAAACGTCTAAAAGTTTATCTATTTGTGATTATTAAAATACAATTTAAACCCATTCAGGTGTGTTTAATTCTTTTACATGTATCAATTTAATATATGAAACAACACGAATTTTGCTTTATGCCACAGAACTAGGTGGAAGATAAAATAACTAGCTAAAAATACTAGCAGATAGTAATTGAAAAGTTGTTGAACAAATTTACTAACTATAAGTGTTTCTTAAGATTATAAGTTAAGTAGTTAATAAATATAAAGGATAGAATTAGATATGCTTATACTATATTTTTTTATGTATATTTATCTGTTTTTTGTTAAAATATTTTTTGAAGATATTTCTAATTTTAATACTTAACTAACTTTAAAGCTCTTCTAATATGTTATTTATTAAGAAACGATTTTATTTATGCTTTTTTCTTACATCCGATTTATATATGTTACTTTATTTATTTTAATCTTATACAACCATATTTCTATTTATATTAACAAAATAAAGATAAGGATGAAAATAAATGAAGAGTAGAAATAATTGTTATAAACAAAATTTGATTATTTGATTATTAAAAATTTAAAGGCTTAAATACCTTTTTGGTCCTCATTTTCGTAGTGTTTGTTGCGGATCGTCCTCACTTTTACCGAATGTTTAAAATGGTCTTCATTTTCGCATTTCATGTTTTATTTGCTCCTTTTCAGTAACGCCGTTTAAATCATTAACGAAGCATTGTACAAGTGACAAAGTGTTTTTATTTGGGTGTATTACGTGTACTGTACATATGGCTAATTAATGTTAATTTTTCAATTTAGGGGAAATTTGCAATTAGGAAATTTCTTCATTTTCGTTTTTCTTGAGCTTGAATTTGCAGAGGAAGCAGCTAATACTTGTCATTTCATCATTGGATAGCTAATACTTGTTATTTCATCATTGGATTGTAGTTGCAGCTAATATTTTGTATGAGGCATCTGTATGCAAATTTTAGAAAAAGATTCTCTGACACAAAATTAAAAATACTCATGTGGAAGGTTGCTAGGAGCACACACCCAACAGTTTGGGAAAGAGTGATGTTAACAATTAAAGAGTTAAATATTCATGCTTACAAATACCTTATTATTATACCTCTGCAATCCAATAATGAAATAACGAGTATTAGCTGCTTTCCCTACAAATCCGAGCTCAAGAAAGACGAAGATGAAAAAATTTCCCTAATTGCAAAATTTCTCCTAAATTGAGAAATTAACGTTAATTAGCCATATGTACAGTATACGTAACACACCATACTACAAACCGTGTGCCACCTGTACAATACTCCGTTAATGATTTAAACGGTGTTACAGAAAATGACCAAATAAAACACGAATTGCGTAAATGAGGATCATTTTAAACATTCGGTAAAAATGAGGACAATTTTAAACATTTTATCAAAATAAAAATCATCCGCAACAAACATTACTAAAATGAGGACAAAAAGGTATTTAAGCAAAATTTAAATTATACGTGGATAATAATTTTAATTGAGTTCCTATTATAAAAAGTTACTTCTAAAAGTTATTCTATATCCATTTTTTATTTTTAGATATTTCAACCCACTCTTCATATTTTTAAGATCAGATACGGTCATAAGAATTTTAGTTCAAAACACAACTTTTACACTAATCAAATATATTATCATAAGTTCATTTGTTCTTTTCTCGAGTCTTTTGATACGCATGTGTGATACTTTTCTGATTGCATACGACTCAAGAAAATTCCAAGAAGATGATTATCCGGTGTTTTAGTTATTAAAATATACTTAAATCATTCATTTAATTTTTTTTACAGAGTTATTAAAATTTAATTGTTAAAAACCATTTTACTTTAGTTATTTGACCCATACCTTTATTTTACAATAATTATTTTTTTACTATAAATGTGGATACATGGAAAGCCCGAGTTTCCCCACTTTAATGTAATAATTAATAAAGAATTTAATTACATTTACTATTTAACTTAATTACCTAATCGAAACAGTAATTACATCTTTGCCTTATACAGTATAAAACTTCGTACGATTCATGATAACGATGAAGACGCAACTCACACCACTACATAACTGTGTTGTTGAGTTCCATTAGCATCCATGGAGTTTCCTCTTCAACCTCACGTGGTGGTGCTGCCATACCCATCACAGGGCCACATCAACCCCATGATCAACCTCTCCAACATCCTCGTCTCCAACAACCCCGACATCCTCGTCACCTTTCTCGTTACTCACCACTGCTTTTCCCGGCCCACCTCCTCCAACGCCAAACTCCGCAACATAACCTTCGCCGCCCTCCCTGACCTCCGTCTCTCCGCCGACACCTTCGACGCCACCGTCCACGCCGTCATGACGCAGATGGAGGCGCCGCTCCAAAGCCTCCTCGACCGCCTCCACCCGCCGCCTACGCTCCTCATCTGCGACGCGTTTCTCTCGTGGGCTGTCGCCCTCGCCAACCGCCGGAACATTCCGGTGGCCGCGTTCTGGACGACGTCCACGGCGGAGCTGTGGGTGCAGTATTTCCATCTTTTCCAAGGGAACCAACTCTGTCTTCAAAAGAAGTTAGGTGAACCTTCTGAATCTGTATATTCACTCACGTTTCTTAGCCTTTTCTAGAGTTTTTCCTTTGGTTTTTTTTAGTAATAAAAAAATTAATTTTAATATTTATATAAAAATAAAATATTTAGTGTAAAATATGTAAATATGTGTAAAAACTTGTTAAGTATTAAAATAATAATATTCTTTTTTTTATTAGACATATGAATAATATTTGTTTGTGAAGAAAACAAAACTTTATAAATGATTTATTTTTAAGTAATTTTTATATTTGGTTATGTTTTACATTTATTTATTTTTTAGTTTAATTATTTATTTTTTAATTTAATTAATCGGATGATATTCATTTTTGTTTGGATGTTCAGTTTGATATCATTTTTAAAAGATTAAAATACTTCCTTGGTCCATGTTTTTGTTGAAAAATCTCAAATAGGTCTTAAGATTTTTTTTAGTCTCAATTAGGTCTATATTTTTTAAAATGTGTAATAATTAGGCCCATTTCGTTAGTATGATGTTAACGGTGGTAAGGATATACCACGTGTCAGTTCCTCATTTTTTTGAATTTTTTATCTTTTATTTTATTTTTAATTTCATTTTTGATTTTTTTTAAATTATTCATGTCACGTGTCACATTAATACTATGCCACGTGTCAAGTTGGTAAGGTATGTGTCAAGTCATTGTTTGAATATCAATTTGGTCCATATATTTGTTATTTTAATTATATTTTAGTCTATTATTTTTTAATTTTCAATTTCATCTTCTTCAAAATTAAGAATAAATTTAACTTTTATATAAATTTTATAATGATATTTTTATTAAACATTTTAATAATATTAAGTTTATTTTATATTTTGTTTTAAAAATTTAAAATATTTATTTTAACTTGTTACAAAATTATTTTAAATAATTTATATACAATGTTAGAGTTGTTTTAAAAATAACAATTTTATAAATTTAAATATAAAATTTTAAAACAATTTTATAAAAGATTAAAATAAATATATTTAATTCTTCTTAAAAAAGGACTGAAATGTAATAAAAATAACAAATATATGAACCAAATTGAGATTCAAACAATAATTTAACACATGTCACCTTACTGACGTGATACGTAGCACAATAACGTGACACGTGGTATGAATAATTTAAAAAAAAATTTAAAAAAAATTTAAAAAATTAAAAAAAATCAAAAAAATGTGGAGCTGACATGTGGCACATCCTTAACACCGTTAACATCATACTAACGGAATAGGCCTAATTGTTACACATTTTCAAAAATATGGAGCTAAAAATAATTTTAGGATCTATTTGAGATTTTTCAACAAAAACATAGATGAAAAAAGTATTTTAACCTTTTTAAAAAGATATTAATTGAGTTTTAATTTTTGAAAAGCTATTTCAATTAAATTTTTTTCACACAAAATTTATTTACATTAAGTATTAATATTGAGATCTAAAATAAGTTACTAAATTAAGTATTAATATTTATATTAAAATTTATTGTTAAAATTTATGAATAAAGCTAATAACATTAATAATTTTTTGTCTGAAAGGTATTTAATTAAAATATTTTTTAAAAATTTTGTACTCAATTGATACATTAACAAATATTAAATTGTCACATATAAAAAAAATAGTATCATCCAACTAATTAAAATTTATTTTTAAACCTTATTTTTTATAAATTCATGAGATGTGTAAAAATAGAAAATTACTTTTTTTTTTCAAATATTTTAAACTATCATAATAAATTATTATTTCATTAAAAACAATTCATTGAGTTCAAACAATTAATACCATTCAATGTTTATGGTCATTTTCACTTTATTTAAAGTTATCCTTATTTTAATTATTGTAGTTTAGAGAAAAAAACGAAAAGAAACCCAAGAAAGATTAAACATGCTATGCTAATTCATAAATATTTATAAATATATAGTTAATAAACTAAAATTAGTTTATGTACAAATTAAAAATGAAAAATTGTATGTAATAGAAGATGTTCTATAAATAATTTGTTAAAATGAAATGGTAGTAATATATATATATATATATATATATATATATATATATATATATATATATATATATATATATTTTTTTTGTAAAATTATATTATTATGTATGTCGTTAATATAGAATAGACTAAAAAAATCACATAAAATAAAAAACAATAATAAATATAATGTTTAATAAAATTTAAATATCAAATAAATAACATGATAAGCATATAAAAAAACTCAGTAGTACTATGTTTTTGCAAGTTAATGATCATAAATATTATACTATTTGTATTTTTAATTTTTTAAGATTTTACAATCAATTTATTATTCTTTTAAAGAATTTATAATATAATATTTTATTTATTAAAATGTAGTTAATGAGATCAATGATTTCTATTTCTTCATTAATGTTTTTAAAATACTATTGGATAAGGTTTTATATATTTCTAATTTTATGTGATTAAAATATAACCGTGTCTGTCTCTACTGAGAAGAGTCAATGCTTAGCCAGCACGTTTCTCGTCTTTACAAGTAAAGGAATCTTTTGAAAAATGTTAAAATTAAAAAAAAAAAAAATGTCACTGAAACCGGAGAAAAATATTGATCCAGATTTAAGCTTTGTCAAGAAAAATTGTAGTAGTTTACTTTTGTTAATTGAAAATATTTTGATAAATATAAATAAACGAATTAACATTTAAATATGTGTAAGAAAACTATATATCAATCGATTAAAAATCATATCAAGTATATTTTCAAAACAATTATTATAAAAAAGATAAAATAATTATACATACAAATTTGTTATTAAAAACGGGATTTTTTTTCATTAATGAGTATTTTGAAAACATGTACATAGTAATTTATATAGAATTTATTTATTCTATTCAAAATACATTGAAAGATACAAGTAATCGAGTTTAATATTTATTATATATATTATTTTTGTAATCCAAAAACACTGATTATTTTTTTTAATTTATATAAATTATTTACACTTGATAAGATGTAATGAAGTTATAAAACAACATAACTTAAAAATGTTGATTAATTTGTACACGTAGAATTTGAAAGCTTATGATATAATTTATATTAGTATTTCTGAATCTCGATCTCCGCTGAAATTTTGTAGATTATATTCCATCAACCTGTTGGATGGATGGATCAGATGTTCCTCTTCTGAATGGGAAGAACAGAAAAATTCTGCAATTGGCATTGAAAAGTTGTGAATGGCTTCCAAAAGCACAGTACCTTCTCTTGCCTTCGATCTATGAGTTAGAATCCAAAGTGGTTGATGCATTGAAAGCAAACCTCAAAATTCCAATTTACACCATTGGTCCAAGCATACCATATTCAAGTGTTGCTGAAAATTCACGGAACCCTAACCCTAATATCAACGATGGTTACATGGAATGGCTAGATAAGCAACCTCCAAATTCAGTTCTGTACATTTCACATGGAAGCTATCTTTCGATCTCGAGCGCTCAAATGGAGGAAATTGCGAATGCATTGCATGATGGGAATGTGAGGTTCATGTGGGTGACGAGAGAGGAGAGTCCAAAGTTGAGAGAGATTTGTGGTGAGAAGAAGAAGATGGGGTTGGTTGTGGCATGGTGTGATCAATTGAGGGTGTTGTTGCACCGTGCTGTGGGGGGTTATTGGAGTCATTGTGGGTGGAATTCAGTGATGGAGGGGATTTTTTGTGGGGTGCCATTTTTGACCTTTCCGATTGCCATGGATCAGCCATTGATTAGCAGACTCATTGTGGAGTATTGGAAGGTTGGGTGGAGAGTGAAGAAGGATGAGAAGATGGAGGGTTTGGTGAGAAGAGATGTGATTGTTGAGTTGTTGAGGAAGTTCATGGATTTGCAGAGTGATGATGGGAGAGAAATGAGGAGAAGAGCCAAGGAGCTTCAACTTATGGTTCAGCTTGCAATTGCTGAAAATGGCTCCTCTCACACTAATATAAGAGCCTTTCTCAACAACATAGTTCAAAGCGAAGAAGAAAGAGTTCAAGTTCAAAAGGATGGATAGAAACTGTGATATTTTCACAACTTTTATTCTTTTACGTTACATCTTTTAAGTGGTTTTAGAATATAAAAAAATAAAAAATAAAAAACTATTTAAAAGATGATATCTCATATTATAAAAAGAAATTGTCAAAATTTAGTTGTTAAAAAATCATTTTTCTTATCGAAAGTTGTTATTTTTCCTTTATGTTTTCTTAATAATGAACCATTGAATGTGTTGGGTTATATATTTTTTTTTATAATTATTGAGAGATTGTGGTTTCGTATGGTTATATGACATTAGTCTTACACATATAAGACATTTGACACCACTTTATTCCAAGACCTTAAAATAGTAATATTATGAGTCTTTATTCTTATATAATATTTAACTTGGTCAATTATATTCAATGTAAGATTTTTTGACTCACACTTGAATTATTCCAAACATAATTTATGTTCTTTATGGCAAAGAAAATGAATTCGGATAATTAACGAAAATGATATAGCTCACGATGGCACGATCATCGTGTTTAATTATTATGTTTTATTAGAAGAGTTAGAATGTAGTTATGAATCATTATCACAAAATATTTGTGTTTAATAATGTAATTGAATCAAAAGGAGTTGGAATATAATTATAAATATACTTTTTAATCATTATAATTATGATTTTTAACTTTTTAAAGTTGTAAAATATGGTTAAAGGTGATGATGTATATAGGTCGGATGGACTAATATGTATAACACATGCAAATTAATAGATTTGGCTTGTTTCACACTGAACTTGTACACATGCGGGTTGACTAATATAAACGTTCTTTTGTAATATATAAAACAAAGATTTAGTGTACGTATATATAAAAAGTGCTGATAAAAAAGTTGTAAGTATAAAAATTATAAGAAGAACTTAACTAGTAATTACTTTCTTTTTATTACATATAAATATAAAGAAGCACACTAAAAAATAAAGTATTCAAATACATAATCAAAATTTAAATTTGATTTATATATATAGTAATAATAATATTATTATTAGTAAAATAATAAATAAAAATTAGAATTTCTGTGAATTATGGGCGAGACAACCAAATTTTGAGTAATGTAAGACAAACTTATCTGACAGTTTTAGATACCTAACTTCGGAGATACATTTTTAGAGATCTTTATCCTTAAATATAGTATTGTTAAATTTCTACTAAAAATTGTACTCGAATGATATTTTTTATTACATTCATCTCTATATTTTTTATTTTTTAAAATTTATTCAAAATTATACAATTAGGAGAGAACGTAATTAAATGATATATTTTTTTTGTAAGTATACACCAAAAGGATAATTAATGTATTATTTTAAAAGCACAAAGAGACATATATATATAACATGAGGTAAGAGAAGTAAATAAATAAATGTAATATATAATTTATTTATAAAGTGATAATTGTTGTATTATAACTACCTAGATATATTTTAACTTCTAATTAACTTTAAACTGAATTAACTTGCCAAGTGAAATCAAACATGTAAACTTTTATATAATATGATATGAACTAGGTTTGTGTTATTATTTTAGTTAATTAATTAGATTTTTTTTTTTCTTTTTTGTGTTCATGCGTGGCGATTGTGATGATGTGACGATGAAGATGGTAATGAAGTAGTTGCGCAGTTTGAACACTAACACCAACGTTCTTCTTGTAATTTCCGCCTTCAAAAACTATCTATATTGGTATCATATGCAAGCTCTGATTCACCATTCTCATTCCTATTCCCTCTTCCTTCGCCACGCTTCTTCTACTTCTCTCTCTGCAATGTCTTCTTCTCTCATTCTTCCTTCCGCTCCCTTCCTCGCCCCTTCTTCCTCCAATGGAAGAGCCACCCTCCCTCTCACTCGATCTAGGGTTTCCATGAGCAGTGTTTCCACCGGATCTCAGCCTTCCGTTCAACAAACTCTGTTCGCCGATTACAAACCCTCTACTTCGTTCCTCTTCCCCGGTCAGGTACACTTTCTCAAAACTGCGTCGTTTCCGATTCCCAATTATGCTCAGAAAACGCATACACGACGGTTTGGATGTAATGTTTCTGTAATTTCAGGGTGCTCAAGCTGTTGGAATGGGGAAGGAAGCCCAGAATGTGCCTGCTGCTGCCCTTTTGTTCAGCAAGGCCAATGACATATTGGGGTGCTCACAAGTTTAACTCTTCAATTATACTTATTTTTGTATTTTTTTTTTTGTGATTCATTTGTTGTGCTTTCTGCATTCAGGTTTGATCTTCTTGATATATGCATCAACGGGCCAAAAGAAAAGCTAGATTCGACTGTTATTAGCCAGGTATGGACTTCAGTCTCTTTGTTAAACTGTTATGTGTACAGTATAAACTGGCTATCTAGGCTGTGTTTGGATTGACAGAACAGAGGGAAATAGTGTAGAATAGAACGATATTAGTTTCCACTGTTTAGATTGCTTAGTATATAATGGAATCGATTTGATCGGAACCTTATGAAGTTCATTTCATTCCTTCCAATCCCCCAATTTTGGAGACAGAGGATGGAATGATTACTAATTTCATCATACATTGAGTTCGTTATTGTACCATTCACTTCACAAACAATTAAATTTTTCTATCTTCTAATATAGAGTATCCAGACAATGGTACAGTAATTGCGTTCAATTCCCCTGCCCCCCTTCTCATGGTCACTAACGGATATTAAAAATAGTTCAATAATGTTGTAGTGAATTTTCATTTAACTTAGAATAACCTTTAATTTATGTTGTGTACTAATTATTTATTGGTTAAGGTACTCTTCCTTCTATTAGGAAAGAATCTTTGGACTGCTATTTCTTGAAAAATAAAAAAAGCGTGCATATGTTTTTTGTGCGTAAATGGCATATAAAAATTTTGTACTGGAAATTTTTATCCTGTTTGTGAATTGTTCAATGATTAATCTAATAAGTATATATATTTTAAATTCTGAAGATGATTCCAAATATTAGAACTTTGGTGAGTAAGCTTATATGCTAAATAACTGGTCTAGGTTAAAATAAAATGATTGGAAGTTGACGGGTAAATATTTCTGGTGGATTACTTCAGAATCAAATTGAAAATTTTGAGTACATTTGTACCCGTAGCAATATGTTTCAGAGTGGCACTGTCACTCTTGAAGTTCTTGATCCTGGGAGTCAAATCCCACCTGAACCACTTTACCTGTTCTTCTGCATCCAGTTCCCTCTTACCTTGCTTTTAGATCTCCTTCTCTGTAATTAAGATTATTTTTGAAGTAAACAGCTGCATTGGCTAACAATTTCTTTTCTGATTACCGTACCAAGCCAGCATCAATTCATAATTATGTTCTTGATTAAATTTCTATTTTTAATTAAGATTGCCATAAATGTGATGTTTACCATCTGATTCTATGTTTCAGCCTGCAATTTATGTCACAAGTCTTGCTGCTGTAGAGCTACTTCGTGCACGTGAAGGTGGTCAGCAGATTATCGACTCTGTGGATGTTACATGTGGTTTAAGCTTGGGAGAATATACTGCTCTGGCATTTGCTGGGTCTTTCAGGTGAGTAACGGAAGTTAATTACTATTTTATCAAGAATCTTCACAAAATAAAAGCATTATGAATGGTGATTGTGGCATGTCTGCCTGTTCACTTTTGGGCATGGAACTTATGTGCTTTGAAGAAAACTTTACTTTGGGTCTGGCAGTGAATGGTGTGTGTTAGTGACCCAACCATGGGTTTTCTGAATGTGAATAATTGACTCGAGGTTTGCTGTTTGCTTCGAATGTCATCAGTATCTTGCAATGAAATTGTTTGCAGCATATGGGAAAAGTATATGAGGAAATGAATATTATCTAACCCCTGTAGTTTTGAACACGAGTCATGTGACTAAAATGCTCCTTAGTGGTTTTACTTGAGGTTCAACTTTCTAAAAATTGACATGCTATTGACCCCATCTATTTAATTTAATTTTTAAGCTTTGAAGATGGACTTAAATTGGTCAAACTGAGGGGTGAGGCCATGCAGGTAAGCAATGTCTGGTAGCTGGTCTAGCTTCTTATGCCACTTCGACTTGTCTGCATTCTAATCGGTATATATTGGAAAAACTTTTGTTCTTTTTCCAGGATGCCGCCGATGCTGCTAAAAGTGCCATGGTTAGTGTGATAGGACTGGACTCGGAGAAGGTCCAACAATTGTGCGATGCAGCCAATGAGGAAGTTTCTGAAGCTGAGAAGGTTCAGATTGCCAATTACCTGTGTCCAGTAAGGTTCTTGTGGGTCTACCTATTTACAGCTTAGGCAGAAGTCTTTTTTCTAGATTTGATAACCATTAGTTGTTTTGGTAGGGAAACTACGCTGTCTCTGGAGGATTAAAAGGAATTGAAGTGGTGGAATCCAAGGCAAAGTCTTTCAAGGCTAGAATGATAGTATGTCATTGCTCCTAATCTTTTTCTTTTCAGTGCCACCTTTCCTCAGAAATAAATGCCTTTGTGCCTCCCTGGCAGGTTCGCCTAGCTGTTGCTGGTGCTTTCCACACTAGTTTTATGGAACCAGCTGTGTCAAGATTGGAAGCAGCATTGGCTGCAACAGAAATCAGAACCCCAAGAATACCAGTCATCTCCAATGTGAATGCGCAGCCGCATACGGATCCTGTCACAATAAAGAAGACATTGGCACGTCAGGTACCAGTCATACTTGTTTATGTCCAAGATGAAGAAGCCATGAATGGGAAATAATTGCATCTGTAATCCAATTGGCAGGTTACGTCACCGGTTCAGTGGGAAACAACAGTGAAGACCCTTCTAACCAAGGGTCTGAAGAAAAGCTATGAACTAGGACCCGGAAAGGTAGTGTTATACTAGTATGGTAACACATTGTGGAACTGCTTAGCATTGGAAGTTCTATAGATCTGAATATTGTTAATTGTTGTTTTACTGAACTCATTTCAGGTTATTAGCGGAATTGTCAAAAGAATGGACAAAGGCACGGATATTGAAAATATTGGTGCTTAAGAAGGCAATAGGAACTTGCTCCTGCTTCCCATGAACAAAGTAACATATAACATTTTTTACTAGAGAAAATGTGCGTGGGCTGAATCAAGAGATCGATTACATGGATCATGAACTTCTGTTAGCAAGGAGCAGCTACAGTCACATTTGAAGTTTTGAAGTTGAATTATAATTCTCATATTGACATTATTATGAACAAGTCAGATAAAGTGATTGTACTCGGCTTTAGAAACATTCATTTCTTGTAATCTTATAAAACGTATCTCGGAGTTAATTGAGTTTTGTGCTTTTCAGCCTTTACGTGGCTTAATAGTCAATAGAAGAAACGATACTCTTATATTACATTGTTATTGCAGGTAGTATTACTAAACCAATGCTTCATACATACACAATAAATTTCAAGATATTTCAAAAGTTAAAGAGGTAATTATAACACAGAATTTGTTAAGATCAAAATTTTAAAACAGAATTTATTATTTCGAAAGAAATTATGCTAAATCTTCATTCAAAAACACATTTAGGATATGTGACAAGAACAACGAGGAACAGAAGCAAAATTTTGACAAATTCTTAACAATGAAATGAAAATGGTGCGAATCTGAGTATCTTATTTTCTTTCAAGTGTTCGGTGTTCGTCTCAATCTGCGAAGCTGATCAATCCAGTTATCATCAGGATCTCGCGCCGCCCAATCCGGAACCACTCCGGCAAAGGACACTCCCCGCATCGCCTCCATCACTCTCGTCGCGTTCTCCTCCGTGAGCGGCGCGTTCCGGTGGTTCTCGTCCTCCATCCCCGCCCTATCGACCTCCTCTGTGCTCCTCTCGTCTTCGTCCTCTTCGTCGCTGCTGCTCTTCTCTACGACATCGTTCAGATCCAGAGACGAGATCCCATTCTCCGTCACGCCGTGCACGAAGAATCCATTAGGCAACTGCCTGAATTCCCCGCCGTCGGAGCTCTCGTCGTCGTCCAAGGCAGAGATCGGCTGGTAGTATTCCGGCGCGTCATCAGAATTGACGTCCGAGTCGCTTCCGTTATCGTTTTCTACGTATTCATGAAAGCGATTAAATTATTTTCCTGCGAAAATACAAAGAAAATAATAAAAGGATTATTTACCTTCGATAAAACCAATGGCACCACCGTTCATTTCTGCAACTTGAAAGTGAAGAGGATGAAAGAGGAAAACGAAGCAGTGAAGAAAGAAGTAATTAAATTTCGAAAATTTTAAAAATAGAAAAATAATAAAAGTATTTTGAAAAAAAGAAGAAAAAAAAAATCTTTGCACCAGCCGGGAATCGAACCCGGGTCTGTACCGTGGCAGGGTACTATTCTACCACTAGACCACTAGTGCTTGTTGTTTTATATCCTTTATATAAAATTATATACTTATCTACTGTTTCTTTGCAAAATCACAACGACGATAAACTTCGATTTTCATGGTAGTGTGTGACGGAGAGAGAGTGTTGAGGTTGAAGCGGGAAAGAATGGCAATTCCCATGTTGAGGGCTGCAATGATTTCTCATTCTCAATCTCAACAACTCATTCATTCCCTATCTGCTATCAATGAAACTGCTAAGAGGAGGAAAAGAGTGGTGGTCTCTTCTTCTTCTTCAGAACTTAACCCTTTAATTCGGTGAGCTACTCTTCATTTTCTGATTCTTGATGCTTTTTGGAACCTTCTTAAACATGTTTATCTTTTGCTTTATTGTTTTGCTGAGATTGTAGGTCAGAAGTATCATTTTGTGTCGGGACTTGCCTCATTCCACATCCAAAAAAGGTTGTAGCAAATAGCAATCCAACTGAAACTAAAACCCTTGCTCATCAAGCCATTTCCATGCTCTGTTATTTATGAATAACAATAACATCATTGTAGACACACAACACATGTTCTCCTTGTTAACCAAGTACTGGTCTTTGTTGCTAAAGGTTAACACAGGTGGAGAAGATGCTTTCTTTGTTAGCAGCTATAATGGAGGAGTCATTGCTGTTGCTGATGGGGTCTCTGGGTATGCTACTTTCATTTTTGATTCTTGCACAATGGAAGACTAGGAAACCAAAAAGAAAGAACTCCCAGAATATAAAAGCCTTAATTTTGATAATCATTTGTTTTGTTTGAATGATGTTGTGTTTCTTCTTATTGAGATATTCTTTCTTGTGAAATGGCAAAACCTGTCTTAAATTGTACTTTTCTGTCATGTGTCGCAGTTGGGCTGAAGAGGACGTGGATCCTTCTGTGTTCCCTCGTGAATTGCTTGCTAATGCTTCCAATTTTGTTGGAGACGAGGAGGTAGCATAGCATAAACACACTTTCTGATGAGGAATTTCCTAAATTAGAATCATTTTGGTCCTAACTACATTCATTTGTGAATTTAATGCTTTTCTTACCATTATCAGTAGCATATCAATAACAATGCTTCTGTGCAAACAATGCTGTTTTCTAACAACACAGCACATGCTGAATATTTATGAATTTAGCAGGTGAATTATGATCCTCAAATTCTTATAAGGAAAGCACATGCTGCTACTTCCTCCACAGGCTCAGCTACTGTGTAAGTTTATCCTATTTTATTTGCATTGCCAATTTGGAGAAAAGTAATCAAACATTGACTTTGATGTTGGATTTTTCTTTCTGCCATTAATTTCCTCATCTGTACTTTTTTGTCTAAGAAGCATCGTTGCTATGCTGGAGAAGAATGGTACTCTGAGGATTGCTAATGTTGGGGATTGTGGATTAAGACTCATCCGTAATGGTAATATCACGTGCTATATTTCATCTGATGATAATATTTTAACTTAAATATGTTTTTAGTCCAATTGGAATTCATATGCAATTTCTGGACCTATCTTTCTCCATAACACTTAATTCCTTCTCCAATGATTTTCCTTATGTGTTTTTCTTCAGGCCACGTAGTTTTTTCCACTTCTCCCCAAGAGCACTACTTTGACTGTCCATTCCAACTAAGCTCTGAGGGGGTTGGCCAAACATACCTTGATGCAGCGGTACCATTTACCAATCATTGCTAGTACTATTGTTTACCCTTCTTTTCCTCTTCCACTCTATCTGTTTTGACTCTTCAAACTGTTCAAGATTTAATTGTTTTTTTCATATGTCAAATGAAGAACTAAATTGGTATTGTTATGATTGTGTTTTGAGCTCACATGTCAGTCAAACTGTTGGTTTTTGGGGACACAGAGACTCCTTTATTAGTGTCCATGTGTGTATTATTACCTTTATTGAGTCAGAATTTAATACACCATTTTCCATTTGAGATAGATGTGATTCTTCTGTTATATTTTCTTTTACTAACCTCTGCAGGAAAACAGGTATGCAATGTACAGTTGATGGAAGGAGACACAATTGTCATGGGATCTGATGGCCTTTTTGACAATGTTTTTGATCATGAAATTGTTCAAACAATTGTTAAACACAAAGATGTTGCAGAGACTGGTATGAATTCTTGATTAACCTGAGGGATTTTGATGATGATGTGAGTTTCACTGATTTGAAATTTGTTTTTGTTTCTAGCAAAGTCATTAGCTAACTTGGCAAGCAGTCATGCATTGGATTCAAATTTTGATTCTCCCTATTCCTTGGAAGCCAGGTCTAGGGTAAGAAAATATTATAATTGATTTTCCTTTGCTTAACTGTAAATAGTTTTTTTTTTTTCTTTTTTTTGTTAAATATGTTTTTTTTCTTTAATTTTCAGTGAAAATTGTAATTAGTCTCTTCGAAATTTTAACTTAATTTATTCTCCAATATTAGAAATGTGTGAATTTAACTTTTTAACCAATTTTTGTTAATTTTATTAGACGTTCAAAATACATTTCATGATAGTATCTGAATTGTTTACACCATATGACACATTTTTATTTCAATATTAGTTAAGAAACACGTTTGAAATGTTAAATAAACTTAACAAAATTTGTTTAAAAGGACTAAATTCACGCATTTGTAAAGACGAGGGACTAAGTTGGTCTAATATTTTGAAGAGAGACTAATTTCAATTTTCACCTAAAGTTAAGTTAAAGAAACAAAAATATATTTAACTTTTTGTTTTTATATATAGAAAATGATGTGTTCCTTAGAATTTTCTATCATTTGATTCATTTTGGAACCATTAACCAGGATCATGGTTGACAATATTTGCAGTAAGTAACTATCTACTTTTCTTGTGTTTTCTTTTTACAACTTTCCAGGGTTTTAAGCCCCCCTTATGGAAGAAGATTCTTGGAATGAAGCTTACTGGTATGTCATAAAATCTTCTAAAACACATCTCTTTTCCCTTACAGCTAGCTCACTGACCTCATTTTTTTTCTTCTATCAGGTGGAAAGGTTGACGATATTACAGTAATAGTTGGTCAGGTTGTGAGTTTATGAGATTTGCTTGTTATGCAGATGAAAGAACACAAGTTTCATTGGATAATTTTTTTCATAAACACTTGAAAAAAATAAAGAAAGAAGAAATTCAGGTAAAATAAGTTTATTAATTTGAAATTTCAAGTGAAAGACTGTCAATGAAAATTATTATTATATGTAAAGTATTTATTAAGATCAAAACAATCTTTTTTAAAACAATAATTTTCTTGCTGGTCGAAGACTTTTTTTGGGTTGAGTTGATAAACCAAACCACAATTGCAAACAAAAGTTGGTAAAGATGTTTCAATTAAGCAAATCTAAAGTAACACGTCAAATATAGATTATAAAATAATTTGATTTATATGACTATGATCATTTTGGTCAATTTTTGAAGTTATCAAATATATGACGGAAATCTTGAATCCATTCTACATGAGTTCAAGATTTGACTAAGTCAAAAAGCTAAAAGGAAACGTGGGTAAATGTTTCGGATAATATTTGTTGAAAGTTGTTTTTCTGTTGGGGTTTTGAATTTTAGTAAAGGTTTGATTCATTTCAATTTGTTTTTATCTAAGAAAGGGAGTTGTCAATGCTAGTGAAGATATGGTATATTTTTTTCTGGATTTTCTCCATTCATGCTCACTACAAGTGATGGTGAAAAAAATTATTCTCCATAAAATATTTAATATATCTTTAGAGAATGAGTCATTATAATTCGGCTCATTATTTGGTGAACAAAAAATTTTATAATTAACTTATTTAAAATTATTTTGTTTTTAAATTTATTTTATATATTTATTATACTACAATTAAATTATATTAAATTGACTTAACTTATTATTTAATATTATTTTATAACAGTAAAATCAAAATGTTTATCAATTTTATCAAATATTATTATAGAAGGAGCGTTAAAGATTAAAATATCAACTTATATAATTTGATAAACAAATGAATTAAAGTTAAACTATTCAAATATTATTCAATATTATTATAGTATTTGAAAAGGGGAAATTGTTAACTTAAATGATTAAAAGTAAAAGTAGTAAATAATTATAATAAAAATTTAGTAAAAAATGGTAAAAAATAAAAGATTGTTATTGATAAATTGTAGGTTAACTCATCTTCAACTTTGCTGGAACATGTATAATCTGCGAGTTAAGTAAGTTAGGTCCGATTTAACCCATATTTAAAAGAATTAATTTTTTTCATCTCAACTCAACTCAAATTCGTGATGAGTTAATTTGGTTCACAAGATAAAATTCATTTTGACATCTTTAATTTAAAAAAAATACATTTTTTGTTAAAAATTTAAATATAAATTAAAACTCTCGTATTAAATAAATTACAATCGTGAGCAAGATTATAATAAATCAAGAGCAACGATTCCTCAAGAACAAATTGTTTTGGTCAAGAGGCTAAATCATGAACACATCTTTCACTTTTGTGTAATGTAATTTGATGCAATATGTGTTGTTAGTATTGTCTCTCTCTTTTTTCACTATTGGCTAATTTTAACTTATGCTAGACGCTCATCTAATGTTGCTTATGATTATGATTTTAGAATTAAGAACAACACACTTCGATGCTTAGAATCACTACTAATCAAGATATCAAACCACTACAAAAAGAAATTGATAGATTACACTTCAAATATAACATTTATAAACTTATTTTTAAAGTCTAATTCAATTCTCATGAAAGCTTATTAAAAAATCTAATTTTTATATAATTATAATTTTACTCTTTTATAAAGAAACAATGATACTATGACTTTTGACTTGCTCTTTTATAAACTTATACACTTTGAAAATATACTCAAGCTTCTAAATATTATTTAACAAACATTAAATCTCTTTATGTATAACTCTACCCACAAAATTTGTAGTTATACATGTTTTTTTTTTCTGACATTGTTTCTTAAGCTTCGAAGGTGTGAATTATAATATCCCTTAATTTATGTAATATTATTATATTCTATTCTTTTAATAAAGTTGTCTTTTATCCCACATGTGTTTTTTTATCTATGACTTTTTTTTTAATCTTAAATTTCAATTTTTCAAATAAAAAAAGCATATAAAATTAAACTTCATATATTCATAAAATAATGAAAACTACATTTTAACTTGAGAACATAAAATAACATCATATAAAAAAAAATAGATACACATATTTCTTAACCTCTCTCTTTTATATATATATATATATATATATATATATATATATATATATATATATATATATATATATATATATATATATTTTTTTATTTTTTTATATTTTTTTTTTTTTTTTTTTAAAAAAATTTATT
>Ga0214542_1000743_pt1 | contig 61948 bp, 46 predicted proteins | sample CNSS1metaG_FD_160096 | JGI IMG/M metagenome (GOLD analysis project Ga0214542, IMG submission 160096) | Root nodule microbial communities from cowpea collected in UCLA plant growth center, Los Angeles, California, USA - CNSS1 | ecosystem: Host-associated > Plants > Roots > Nodule | place: USA...
AAATTTAAAATAATATTTTATTTGATTAAATATGACTTTAATAATAATTTATATGTATATATAAACAAATTTAAAAAATAAAACAAATTTAAAAATTTAAAAACTAATTAAAAAAATTAAAAAAAATTTAAAAAAAAAAACTAGACGGGCCAGCCAGGCCCGGCCCGTTAGCCCGTCCTATACGGGACGGGTTGTGATTATTGGCCCGTTTCTATTTGACAGACTGGCCCGTCCCGGCCCGTTTTTTGACGGGCCACATACGGGCCGGGCCAAAACGGGCCGGGCTGGCCCGTTTGCCACCCCTACTTATTGGATGGTAGGAGGGCTTTCATTTCACTAAGTCTTTAGGAACGGTCTGATTCGGTTACTTCTCCAGTTGGCGGATGTCGTCTTTGCTCGTGCACTGTCCTAGGTTGGCCGTTTTGTTATTAGTTTAGGCTTCGTTCAGTTACGAGTTTAGGTCTATGCCGGCCCGAGTCATGTACTTGGGTTGTTTCCGGCATATACGTAAGGGTCGTTATTTATATGATTAAGTTGACCAGGTACAGTATATATATATATATATATATATATATATATATATGTATTTAGACAAACTTATTTTGTTTAAATGAGTTGATGCAACGAGTATTAATTATTTTTTTTTCGGACATTTACAATTTTCTTACTTTCTAATTTCAATTATTGTTTCTTTGAATCTTTTAAAATTTTATTGTGCATAATGTTCATATAACATCATCAAACATTAGCTATTTCAATTTATAATTATATATATATATATATATATATATATTATTTGAACTACATAAAAATTAAAAAGTAACTCAACAAATACGAAAAATATAGTAATAATTAATCATCTCTAAAAAATTGAAAAAAAATAGTAATAAGTGAAAATGATAATAAAAAATATATATTAAAAATTTAAAGGATATATAAATAATTAAGATATGAATTTTATAAGACATTCCCATTAAAGCATGCTGTCATGATATAAAACACAAAATTTAAGGTTTTTAAAGTAAAAAGAAATATTTTTTCCTTGAAAATATATAGTCCTGCCATCCATCAAATAAATTCATTAGTGAAAGTGTGAATTTGATAAAACTCTTAGATTAAAATAAAAGCTACGTGTCACTGTGAACCCACAAAAATAAAATAAAAACACTTTAAAATGACATACTAAATCTTACAAGTGGGATAAATTCTTGAAAATACTCATATATTTTTTCAATTTATTTAACATATTGTATATTACTTCATAGTATATTGTATTTTAAGTTTACCAAATTTTATCCATATCATTTAATTTAAAGAATTAGGTTAATAACAAAATTTGAAATATAAAACTAATTTCAGTTAAATAATATTGAAAAACTGAACTTACAACATAGTTTAAAAAATATACTATTAAAAGTACGTAATGTTCATAAACAAAAATGCAATTTCACATTTGTTTTTGTTTTCAAAATAATATGTTCTGAAATGGCATTATCACGTATAACTTCAATAACATTGAAAGTAAAACAAAGTTGCGATTTACCCATTTCAACAATTTTTAAAACATATTTATTTTTTTTAAAATAACAAAAATCTAATTATACAATTCGCTTTAAAGCAACTTACTCGTACATTTTAACGTTTTTCTTACTTTGAAGTAATTTTTAATTCAAAAACACGATTACAAACTTCATTTATTTAACCCACAATTTATGTAAGCCGAACTTGCAGATCAATGAGCAACGTGTAACTTACTCGGTTTACTTTGAAAAACAAAAAAACCCTAAATCAATTTACTACAAATTCTCTAGGTTTTTGGCTTTGAACTTAAGAACAAGTTTCTTTCCGTTGATTCATAGTATATCTCAAATATCAAATATATCGGCGACGAATTCAGTGACGTTTTGTTTTTTTCGAAAAGTGATGTAACTTTAGTGTTATAAAAACATATTTTTATTAATTATTAAAAATATAATTAAAAAGTAATTCATTGATCATGAATAAAAATATGAAGTTGCATTATTATTTTCGAAAAAAAAAATCCGTTTTCCAAATATATCATAGTTTTAATAGACTTAAATTTAACAATAGATACTAATTTTTATATACATGAAAAACTAGCAATCCAACTCAAACCACCCAACTAAAAAAGCCAATCCCATATTTAGTTTTAACTAATTACAAAAGTAATTTATTTTCCTTTTGTTACAACATATTTACTATCTTCTTCACATAGTTTGCAAAGCAAACAACTTAACTAACAAGTATTCATTCTTAGTTTAGTTTTAAAAGGTGTCACTTTTAAATTGGTAAAATTTAAAATAAATATCTTTATTCACTCACTTTAAGGCAAATTTACTTTTGAGGAACTTTTAACTTGCTTTCACAATGCCTATCTTAGCAACAACAGCAACAACTACAACAAGCGTTTTTTAAAATTGAACTTGAATTTATGTTTTGATAGCGATTGTTGTGGGTGCCACTTATCTGGTTAAATAAAAACAAATAAATATCAGGGTATCATTAAAGATGACTTTACAGGAATGAGTTTTGGACCACTAAGAATCGCAATTTATTTGTAAAAAATAGTACGTCAATTTGGTCAAATTAGTTGAATTCAGCCACCAAGAATTGACTTCTAGTTATCAAGTATTCATCGGTGGTTAATTACATCCAATAAACTTTTAACATTTATTACAAAGCTAGTGCTAGATTAAAAAAAAAAACTTAACTATTATATCCATAAAAATAAAATGTTGTAACCATCTTTTAATTATGATAAAAATGAAATCTGAAAAGCTGAAATAAGAATCAAGATTAACCTCCTATCATTGTTTCCATCACGAGACCTCTTCCAATGTATTTATTATACCACACCGAGCAAATTTAACCAAGTAATAATAATAATAAATGATGACCATATCTACACGTAAAATCATTCCAGTAACTGGCATGAACCGGTAACATAAGACGCTAAAAGGAATAACCCGACGCTAAAAGGAATAGCCCGCCTAAGACATCATACGAGTAATAGCGGTACAAGCCGCCAAATGGAGTAGTCGGTCTATGCCGAGTACCTTAAGATACTCAGTGAGATCAAAGCCCCCCGATATCCAGTGAGTCCCCAATAGTCGAGACTAAGGGCCTAGGCCCACCTATGGCCCAAACCAGGGCCCAGCCCATGGAATGGGCAAACATAATTAGTAATCTATAAATACACATGGACCCCACGAATTAAAGGTACGCATTCATTACTCCATTAATCACCTGATTTGACTTTGAGAACTTTGGCTGACTTAAGCTTCAGAGTCCCTTCTGCAGGTAACCCCTCTTGGGTCCAAGCCGATATATGCTAGAAGGGGAGAAGCCAACCGAGGAGATAGCAGATATGGGTAAGGTGATATTTGTGCCTAACCGATCTTACTTGTTCTTTGCAAGAACATTTATATATTTTAAAATCACCGCTATAAAATTTTAATGACATAATATATTGTATAAAAGAGTATGTTTGATAATCCAAATTACAAAGCATATGATATTTATAGAGTTATGTCAATCACTGAATATAAAAAAAAAATAGAATATGGTATTAAACGTGATATTAACACTTTCACATAATTGCTCTAAATAATGGTTTAAAAATGTCAATTGCGGCAACTTAAGTCATTTATTTAAAAAATGAGTGATTACGTAATTCTTTGTAAAAGATTAGATGAGATGATGAATTAAAATTTGAAATTTTAATATTTGTAATTATTAAAGAAATCTGAGATTCAACATGATAAAAATATTAGTTATCTATAAAGGAGTATTTTAATTATCAAGTAAATTCAAAACTTGACATGATATTCAATAATTATATAAAAGATATAATATATTTATAATATTTTATTTATTTAAATAAGAGAATTAAAAACCTACAAGAGATATTTTTAGTTATCAAGATAAAAATAATGACATCCCAAAGAAAGAAAAGAAAAAGGTCGCACATATAAATTAAGTTTCACGTAGATTAATAACTCAAATAGAGACGTTCATTCACAATCAAAGTTGTTGCTATAATTGATCATTAAGCTTCAATCGACACATATGAATCATTAATCCAAACCTAAAGCCACCTAACATCCGAATCCCAAACATATTTAGCCATGTAACAGGTCAATCAATCATACACTTGATATTATAACAGAGTAATTGTAACATCCCGTCAGGATATTACAGATTTATAAATAAAATAAAAGAAAAATTAAATAACAACGCATTTAATAATACCTTATTTTCCCAAAACGCGGGAAAATTTAAATTTTATTATATGAGCAAATAAAGTTCTTAACCGTCTGTTCCAAAAACTAAAAGAAACAATGTCATAAAATCACCCATCCGGGTTTACAACTGTTTCCAAAAGCAAATGATAAAAAAAGAAACATAAGAAATTCCCGAGTCGAACCCCTCTCCGTGATTAAGCTTCACCTGAGCCACCTGCATCAACAACATCTGCTCCCGTGTACCGCGTACACGATCATCGCCAAACACACGCAGATAGGGTGAGCTTAACAGATAAAACATATATAATGTTACAAACATATATATCTACATTCACACATATCACTGTACATAACTTAACATCCCACATGTTTTATACTTTAACTCCTACCATCTGACCCCCAATCAGAACATTCGTGTTCTACATCGTCTAATGATTACTTCAAGGTGACTTGCTGCCATACCTATCGGCCACAACCGATAGAGCACATGCGGGAAAACATGCTACAGATAATACAACGTAATGCCAGGTAGAGTTCCCATATACGTACATAGTCCGTATCGTCCCAAGACTACCTAACTTGTCAGCCAACAACTGAGGAGGGCAATCTATCTGGACCCATCCGTCCTGGCCACAACCAGGACACTCGTACCAGCAATAGTCGCCAACCCGAGCCACAACTCAAGGGTTCCTCGTGTTCATCCGCCATCCCGAGCCACAACTCAAGAGATGCTATTCCGAGCCACAACTCAAGGAATACCACGTGCTTATCCCCTATCCCGAGCCACAACTCAAGTGATATGTTCCGAGCCATAACTCAAGGAACCCAACAAACCTACCTTTAAAGCACCGCTAGACGTCTTGTAGATCACAAAATTCACAACCAAAATTCAAAGCTACTGCAGCATAAATCGCCTGGCAGGTGACCCGTACCGCCAGGCGCTGGCAACTCCCAGACTGCCTGGCGAGTGTCGCGTACCGCCAAGCGCACAACGCCTTTAAATTTCTCTCGCAACAGCGACCGCCTGGCGGGACTGCCCCCGCCGCCAGGCGCACCAAACCTCGAGACCCTGCTGTGATCCCGCTACCGCCTGGCAGTTCACGTCCCACCGCCAAGCGCCATGACAGTACAGCGCGTACTGGTTTTTCTGCTCATGTCTAGCATAGTTTCTTACTCATTTCCATCTGCTCAATCCCCGATATCATCTAACTTGAGTGGTTACTAACAATGGTGAGGTCAAATCCTCAAATCCCTAACTTGAATACAGAACCCATTTAGTCATAACATTAAGCTTCTTCCTTCGTAACCTATTAATACTCTTAGATCCTTTTACCAATAAGAGGTTGCCAAGCCTATTACACTATTTGATCCCTCATTCGCAATATTTGGTTAATTCTCTGAACCCCCTTGCACCCAACTTACTCAGTACTCACAGTCTCTACTACGCCATATTATAGGAAGACCTCTAATATCTGATATCACTACCTCCTAAGGTAATTCTCACCCTCATAGTTCATACACGACTCCATCATCAAACCTTCCCAAATATCACAAAATTCCATCTACTGATCCTAACCCAATGGAAACAGAATCCAACCTCAGCGCACGACAAATTTAACCTGCAACAGCACTGCCACTGCGCAGGTGCTTGGCGGCCAGCCCCCGAGCCGCCAGGCGGTGCTTATCATCTGGACATTTTTCCAGATTTTTCCCGCACCCAAAACCCCACCATTTCTCCATCTTTGTGAATTCCCACTACAATGCAATCCCAGTCCAAGCACAATCATAACAATTCCATATTTAATCACCTTGATCATTATTCCTATGTCCAATTCACGGTAATTCAGTTTAAATAGTAATCAAAGATATCACACCTTCAAACCCTAACTTATACCCACTGTTCCATTCATTTAAGCCATTAATTAGGTGATTATACCTACTGTTGGATTAACATTATCACTCTACAAGATTCCCCACTAACTTTTGCCCGATCAGATTTAACCCAGAATTCCAGAAAACCCAAAACGAGTCAAACTGCCCCGTGCCGCCTGGCGGTCCAACTAGTCTCGCCAGGCGCTTCATCAGCAAACCCAGAAAATGGCTAAAACGCTTGCGACGCCTGGCGGAACCCAGAAACACATGAAATTGCATGAGTCGCCTGGCAATGGTTCATCACCCGCCAGGCGGTTTCTGGAAAATTCCAAAAACGCAGAATTTTACGAATTTAACAGAGTACAAACATCCAGTATACCATACAATTACACATTATTAATAATGAACATAAAAATTACGGAGTCCAGCTCCCCTAACCTGGATCCTTTTGCTAAGAATTGGTTTGCTTTGAAGAACTCCAATGATCACCACGTTCCCTCCTCTATTGGTGTGCTCTCACTTGACTCCAGAACCTCACTCCACCTCACCTATATCTCTGATTTTCGTGCCTAATTTTCTGGTATACTCTCAGCTTTGCAAAAACCCTAACTTTAAGCCAAATCCTTCTTTTTAAAGGGTGTCTAAAACTATGTTAATTACTATACCCGAAAATTAAGTCATAATTGAGTTGTTAAATGTAATTTACCACATCCTTATGGCCATTTTCCAGCCACCTCTCTAGGGTTTTCTTCCCAACCTTTCATATTCAATTCCAAGCCAAAACACCAAAAAAAGAATTAAAATTTAATGTAAGTTCTCCAAGGCTTGAACCCATAACCATGCAATTGCCACACCAATATCAAACCATTCAACCAACTCATATTTCATGCTAACAATCATAATTCAATTATCATATCATATCATAACATGACTTCACAGATTTAAATAATAAAACAATCACAAAAGTTAACATACATAGGACTCGAACCCAAGTCTCTTTACACAATCAAAGTACTCTCAACCACTTGAGCTAGTACTTCTCCACATCATACCAACCATAATTTAATGAAATAATAATTTCCCCACCCGCATTAATTAATTAATTAATTATTTAATTAATTAAATCCCACGGGTCTTACAGTAATGGAGTCAAGATTCACAACCCATTAATTTTACTATGCTCACCAATATATGAATAACATTAGGAGCAAAAAATAACTTACCTTTCAAGGCCACAAACAGAGAAAATTCGACTGAGAGGATAGTTAAAACATCCTAGCCGGATATTACTTATTTAAATAAAATTAATAGTAAAAACATAAAGATCACATTTATTCAACACAATTTTCCAAAACGCGAAAAAAATTTAACTTTATTATAAGTGCCAAAATGTTGAAAACATAAATTAAACTCAAACTTTACATCTCCAAATCCAAATTAAATCCAGATTACAAAAATAGTAAAAATAACTAGAATTAAAAATCCCCAAGCCGCCCCGCTCCGACGCTAAGTCTCACCGACACCTCCTGCAACATCATTTGCTCCCATATAACGAGTTTTATGATCATTGCCAAACACACACAGATAGGGTGAGCTTAAAAGAATAAAAATGCATTATAATGTACATTACAATAACAATTTAAAACCCCTAACACTTCTGATACACCCAAACCTCATACCCCAAACATTCACATCTTCCTCGGGACGCCTCTTGATTTTACACCCTTTGATGATTACATTAATTAATACTTGTTGCCATAAGTGTCTACTCGCCCCTCCGACTATAGGCCACCACAGATAGTCCCCACGTCAAAATGATCTTGTTACGGACTACACTCCGCAACACCAAGTGGAGTTCCCCAAAATGAACCGTAGTCCGTATTCTTCCAAAACTACCAAACTCGCCGGCTAATATCAAGGACGAAAATCTTCCGAAACCCATCTGTACGAGCCATGATCTTGCACACTCCACTAGACTTCCAAAACAACTAGGCTACAACCTTGAGTGGCCACGTGTTACCCCAATACAAGCTATAACTCGTAAAAGGTCCCCAACAAGTCATCGTCTCAAAACCTCCATCCAAAGCTATGTAGAATCCTCAACGCAATCCAACTCTACACCCGAAACCGCTAGCGCTTCACACGCGTTGTGAGGCGAAATCTAGTGCCATACCGTCTGGCAAACACCTAGCGCTGCCAAGCACCATCCCACTAGATTTTAGTCCAGGCCCAATTTCACGAAAAATCGCTTGGCAGGACCCCTTACGTCACTAGGCGCCAACTCTTGGGTTTTGTCCCAGAGTTCTCTTTGTGGCCTATTGCCTAGCGGATCCACTTGCACCACCAGACACCACACCAGTAGTATGACACTACTAGTTTAAGGTTCCAAAATAGTATCCATACAACAATTAACCAAACAAGTTCTCATCCAATCTAAAAACATCGTCTTTGTATACCAAAATCCTCATATTATAATATAATATTTCTACAAAATATGCTTTGTATAATCATCACCCCACTAACCTGCAACATACATATATATATATATATATATATATATATATATATATATATATATATATATATATATATATATATTAAAATCATGTTATCTATGCTAATATATACATACATACGTAAATATTAAAATAATATAAAATAAAATACTGCACCAAAAAAACTAATTCATTAGACCTTCTATAATCACATCACCATATGTTTTTTTATTTTTATAAACAACATCCAAAAGCAAAGAAAAGAGAAACAAAAAACTAAAGACCTATCCTACGAAATTATTTATTGAACAAATAAAACAAGGGTTAAATATGTTTTTAGTCCCTCAAGTTTTAGTGAATTTTGGAATTAGTCCATCATCAAAACTTTATACCAATTTAGTCCTTCATCTTTCAAAATGTGTGAATTTAGTCCTTTTAACCAAATTTTGTTAAGTTTATTTGATGTTTCAAGCACATTTCATAATAGTATTTAAGTTAACATTGAAGCAAAAATGTGTCAAACAATATAAATAATTTAAATACTATCATGAAATGCGGTTGAAACGTCAGTTAAACTTAACAAAATTTGGTTAAAAGGACTAAATTCACGCATTTTGAAAGATGAAGGACTAAATTGGTCAAAAATTTTGATGAGGGACTAAATCCAAATTTCGCTGAAACTTGAAGGACAAAAAATATATTTAACTCATAAAAGAATACAATCTTCACTTTTTCTAATAATTTTTTTTCTTTATTCCATATACATCCAACTTTATCAATTATAAAAATTTTATACAAAAAAAAACATTTAATATACCCTATAAGCAATCTACTGCCCGTAACCAAATTTGCCTTAAAATATCCAACTGCACATTAATTCACAATTTAAAACATCCAAAGATATTCATTCCATTTTTTTATATAGACAACCCTTGCATATATAACAATCAATAAAATTCTTCAAACGCAAACTGTTTCCTTATTTATTTCACAACATCCTAACCCCTGGACTCTCTAACACTAACTTATTCCCAATAAACTCTTAATTTTAATATTCAAAATGAAAAATAAAAATTATTAAAATTGTGAATACAGTGATAATAATAGCACAACCCATATTTTTTTCAATATATCTTTAACTAAAATGAAGCAATAATATAATAACTTCTACATGATAAAATATAAAGAATCCAAAATTTCTCTATAATGCTAAGACATCTAATTAAAATTACTAATCCCGTAAAATTTGGCAGCCATTCCATATAGTTTTGAAAGAAAACCAAATCCACCATTATACTTATAATATAATGCGGAATAAAAATAGGTAATAATAACAACAATCGAAAGTAAATGATATCTTAAAAGCAACATACACACGTAAGCATATAAGCAACTAATACATTCCAAGTTAAGAAAGAAAAATAGGCAGTTATGTTCATGAAGTAAGAAGAGTGCAAATTATTACAAATTTAGGGTCAAAAGCCAAAATATTATCAAAGTAAAATCAGTTAGTAGTGGGGTCAATTTTCACTAGCATTGTAACTTCTTCCTCCACCACAAGATCTCCACCACCAATTGTCAGCATTTCCTCAACTTGTTCAACACTTAGATCATCTTCATCCACCAAGCGGCCATCAACGACATCCTTGTTAACGTCGTATTTCAGATCTGCAACATCCACCTCTTTGCAGAAAAAGGTTGCCTGCCTTAGACCTTTGTTGAAACCGTTAATATGCTCTTGGATTACATGATTATTTAAATCCTCAAGCTCGCTCTCAATGCCGGAATATTTCTCCCTCAATTCTTCATTGTTTTCCTCCAAGTCTTTATTTTTTTTCTTTAATCTTTTTCTCAAAATCAAGACACCTAACTTTCCACGAGCCAAGGCGCTTCCTCTCAACCGCCCACTCCTCTAGCTCCTTTTCCTACGCCACCTTCTCTTCTTCATGCTTGGTTGTCTGAGTCTTTAGCTCTTCTTGGATTTCCTCCACCTTCGCTATGCCTCCTTCTTTTTGCTCCCTTTATAGAAGGCTGCCCACCCTACAACCCAGAATTAAAGCCTTGTTGTTAAATTCCAACATGGCCTTTATCATTGCATTGGATTGCATGTTATCCATAGAAGAAATCATTGCTTCTGGTAGATGGATGTCAATATCACGACGAACTAATATCTTTGGTAACTCTATCAAGCATGCCTCAGGTTTTTTAGTCCTTGATGTTGACCCAAAACCAAGCAATTCAACCTTGACTCTCTTCATATCTTTTCCAATACCCTTTTCGACGGGAATGGACGCTTTCCTTTTCGAGTCGCCATGAACCTGAACTTCAACTAGCGGCTCCTACAGATTAGGAACATCAGTATTCCCCAGTTGAGCCATATGTCCTGCAAAATCAGCACAATTTGTTATCTCCCTTACACATAACATAACGGAAAAATTAAAAAATGATACCTTCTAAATCAACTAGCGGATGTACTGACAATAAAAGTCTAACTAAGCCTTTAGTGGGCAACTTATCGCTAAAAGGCTCTAACACTTCTACTACTTGTCTATCCTCTGCAAATAACTCCCTCTTCTTCATCCCCTTATAACGACAAGGATTATCTATCCAGATGAATGAGAACTTAGTACTCCCATTCTCATTATAAAATAAAGCACAACCTGTTTCCTTCACGATAACTTTAAAAAATCTATCTTTAAAGTGCTTGAATGATTGAGAAAAGGCATCCAGAATACTTATGCCTGGGCGGCTGACTAGAGATAGCCAAGTAGCTAGATTCTTTGGACGTGTGTCGTAAAAATACAAGAAACACTCTGGAGAAGGATTCAGGTATAGAGATCGGTATAACACTTTGAACGCCTATATATACCCTAGTTGTTAAGGTGTAGCTGGGTTGGCACCATGTTCAGTAAACGTAATACACCCATGGTAAAATCATCAAAGGAAAGTTGCACATATAACTGAGAAAAGTGGCACATATACATATAAAAGAACCCTTCTTCAGCTGCTTCCTGATAATGATACACAAATTCAACGACATTAACCCGCTCCAAAGAAACGATGTCAGGAGAAGTACCCTTCTCGAAAACAGGTACACAACCCATCCATGAGTTAAGGAACTAGGACCATCTGAACAAAGAGTATTGCGTCCTCACATCTGGAGCCACCCATTCATAACCAACTTTTGCCGGCATATTATTCTCCGCTACCTCCTCAGCAGGATCCTCCCTAACACCAGGATTAACTTCCATCTGAATCCCTCCCTCACCAAATATAGAACTACTACACTTGCTCACTAACTCATTATCCCTACCCGAGCCCGATGTAGAAGAACTAACACTATCACTAGACATAGCTTGTATAGAGAGTAAACAACGCAAGAAGAAAGGAGATATATATTAGACAAACTCTATCACAAACTACGCAATTGTCTTACATCAAGCAAATGAAGTAACAAATGCCTAATCTTGACTCCAACCCCAAAATTTTTCTCGCCCAAACGTCACATCAATGAAAATTAAAATGTCCACAATTGAAATGACTCTCAAGCTTCTCTTGACATGATTCCTGACATTCACTGAGGCTGCACCTTCCCTAGTCTTTGACAAAGCCTTACCCTCGTTTCCACTCCTCAAGGTTGGGGGACTACTATAAGGATGTACCAATATACCAAGAAAAGAGATTTTTTTCTTGTAAGAACCTTTAACACAACATGTTATGCCAAAGGTTGGGGGAGTAATGTACTATACTAGGTGGACATGGTCGTTATGAAGATACCGGTCCTAGTCGCCAACCTATAGTCCTATTTTGAATAAATCATTGGTTAACTATATAAGAAAACAATATATACGTTGCGGTTAAAGCCGCTACTTTAAGTTTGTCATATATAAGTAAGGACCGCTTACTCCAAACTTAGGAAATAATAGCTAAACTCCCAGAATCACGTCATAAACCTTTATCAGGAGCATACAAACCCAAAGGAGGCCCAATAAACCCAATAAGGACCCAACCCATAAGCTAGGTAATTTATGATTAATATTCTAAAAATACAGGTGGACCCCAAAAATTAAAGGTACACAATTCATTAATACCAAAACTAAGATTTGACTTTTGAGAGCTCTCGCTGACTTGATCGTTGGAGTCCTTTTCTATAGGTAACCTCCAAAATGTTCAATCTGACAATAGGACATGAAGATAGACCCATCAGGATCGAGGAATATCTGTCCTGAGAAATCGAGGATTGGGTAAGATATGATTTATGCTCGTTGATACTCTACTATTGTTTCCACGGGAACAACTTATTTGGCCACACATCAAATCATAAAAAAAATCACCATTTGCCAGCCATTTGCCATCGAATCAAACAAGTTTATTGTACATCTTTAACCAAAACTCTAGCCACAAAAACATTGGTAGACTAGAATAATATTAATTAAATATTAGGGTGTATTCAATCTGCCATCTTAAAACACTTCACCATTTTATTAATTTTTCATTAAGTTTAAATTAAATATTAAAGAAAACTTTTATTTGTCGTAGACATTTGAAAAGTTTTTGACAATCGATGTTTTGAATTACGATATTTAATAAATTAAATTCTAGATTTTTATGTATATACGTTTTGTCGATAATTTTTTTCCGCTAAAAGTGTTAATTTTATAACTTTTCATGACATTCCAAAATTGGGGTGTTACCTTTGGTATCAGAGCTAGGTTTCGGAAAAGAAAACTTTGGGATTTTGGGGAGTGAGCTCGTCTAGTTGATGTTGTGCGACTTTGAATTGTGTTAATGTTTATACTTGATTGAGTTACAATAATATATGAATGCTTAATGTGATAGTCACTTTGATTCAGAGTGTTTGTTTGGATCTTTAAGGTTGTTAACTGAAGAAGAAAATGAGTTAATGGTTAATCATTATAATTGGATTACAAGTGTAGAATTTTGTTTGATATAATGAATTTGGATGTTGTGAAATTTTTAGGTTGGATGATCTCTTGGGATAACAATACTTTTAGGTGTGTTGAAACCTTGATGGGATTAGGTTCTTTTATTTAGAGAAGAAAACCTAGAATTCTTGTGACTACCGAGGTGTTGTCCCCAAATTCCTTTTGGCCTTGCTCCGTCTTTTAAATTTAAATTGAATCACTCACGTGGTGAATTGTATGAGAATAGAAGGTTTAGAGTGGAGTGGTGCAGTTGCAATCTTTTATTTTGGTATATGCCATATTCCTTGTTGTAGTTGTTTATAATAATAAGATTTTATTAATTGGGTACCAAATTATGGAAATGTGTTTCCTTGGTTATTTAAGTCCGATGGTAGATTGTAATGTTAAGAAAAGATAATTTTGTTAGTAATTGTGGAAAATGTACACATATATTTTTTGGTAAGATATTTTATGTATATTATATATTGAGGTATGTAATATAAAAGGCATATATTATAAGGTATTTTAATCTTTATTATTATTATGTATAAAAGTTATTGGCTTAGACATGGTAATCACGACTTTGTTTCTTTTATATAAGTGATTGTAGGTTTAATATATCATAAGGTTTGAGGAGTTTTTGGCATGGGTGGTAGCTCTTGGTTAAAAAAAGAGATAAATCATTCACAGGTGTAGGTGCATGTCATTGGGGTTATGGGTTGGATCTTTTCCTTAAGATTATAGTCATTGTATTTGTGCATGATGTGATTGTGATTATAATGCTTAAGTATATTATTTGAATGTGATGTTTAGTATTATTCACAATATCTTCTTTTGCTAAATTTCGATTATATATCATCGTTATGGTTAGTTTACCCTTATTTGTTTGATTTGTGTGTTATTTGTGTTTGTGTGATGATCATATGACGTGTGTGTTATATGGGAGCATGTGATAATGCAAATGTTTCTAGAGTGGATCAGATTGACGAGAGGATTGGGTGTGTAACATCCCGACCGAATATTATGAATTTAAATAAATAAAATAAAGAAATACATAATAACTTCATTTATTGAAATATCATTTGCCAAAAACGCGGGAAATTAAAACTTTATTTCATTTATAAAGTATCTTAAATTCACCTTATAAACTCAATTATAAAATAAATCCATGTTCATAAACCAAAGGTTACAATCTGTAAAATTCATAATAAAACAACTCTATAAAATCTCCCCAACTAGCCCATGCTTCGTCTCTAAGCGTCACCAGATCCACTTGCAACATCATCTGCTCATGTGTACTACGTACACGATCATCACCAAACATAAGCAGATAGGGTGAGCTAACAATAAAATAAGCATATATACAAGCAATACATATATAACAAACACACCAAAGGAAAACCATCCTTTGATTCCATAGCACATGGCCACTACCATGTCAACTGTGTTCTACGTCTTCTGATGAATATCTCAAGATGTCTTGCTGCCACACCTATAAGCCACAACCGATAAAGCATGTTCCCAATAGAATAACATTCGTAACGTCCCAAGACTACCAAACGCGTTGGTCTTATACCAAGGAGGGCAATCTATTTGGACCCGCCGTACACGCCACAACGTGCACACTCACACCGGCAACACTCGCCAACCCGAGCCACAACTCAATAGTTCCTCGTGTTCATCTGTCATCCCGAGCCATAACTCAAGAGATGCTATTCAAAGCCACAACTCAAGGAATACCATGTGCTTAACCCCTATCCTGAGCCACAACTCAAGGGATACGTTTTGAGCCACAAATCAAGGGATACGTTTTGAGCCACAACTCAAGGAACACCAGCAAGCAAACCTTCAAGATATCATCAAAGCCTTGTAGATCATGCAAGTCCAAAGCATAGCAAACACATTTGCCTCAACAAAATCGCTTGGCGCAGCTCATAGGGTGCCAAGCACAATGTGCTTCCAGACCGCCTGGCAGGGGACATGTACCGCTAGATGCAAAACGCTTATGAAAATGCCAATGTTGTAAACACCACTTGGCAAGAGTGCCCTCACCGCTAGGTGCACGTGTTCCAGGAGCCCACTAACGTTGCAGCTATCGCCTGGCGAGACACCCTCATCACTAGGCGCCTCACGACATACAAACCCTTTGGGATACTGCTATCGCTTGGTGGGTTGAACCCCGCCGCCAGGCGCCACACCAGTACACCGAACTGTACTGGTTTTGCTACACTCCATTCAACTGCTAACTCTGATTCATGCATTTGCACACCCCTAAAGTATCAATTCTTAATGGTTATCATATTACCAATATTCTTACACCCATATGAGTCCTCCAATCCTATTATACCAATGAATTGATTTACTTAAGATCAATTGACTCACCAACAATTCACATCATGCAACTCATACAACTTATAGTTAATACTTACCATCTCTTGACAGTATTTTGATTATTCCATCCATGACGCCACCACAGTCATGTACCCCTGCCTTTTTATTTAACTTGCCATCTATTCATCTATGCCCCAATTGGTCAATTTACTTTAATCCAACTCGCCAAACCGACTAGATACACTTATGATAACCTATACCAACCACTACAATATTTTATATTTCAGCTACAATACCCTTACATTCTTTAGTTCTAATCTTATGTCATTAACCTCATTTCCTCTCCAATCTTCCAGGTATCCAAATTTAATCTCTTTTCACTAATTTCTCAATACCACTTCATGCCCAAAAGTTATCACAACATCCAACCCGAACCATCACATCTAAAACCTCTAGAATGCCACTGGTGCAGCGTTGTCACTTGGCGATACCCTATATTTTGCCAGGCGGTGCATCAGACCTGGAAAGCCTCAGGATCTATTACACCTGCTAAAGTTTGCTTGTATCCTCTTTTCGCATTTCTTTGTCCAAATCTCCTCTGTTTTGCACACAAACACAACAACAATAGTACAATATTCAACTATAACTATTTTCCAGCAAGATTCGAGTACAATTTTCCAATAATTGCACTCAAATCATCAAAATCCCCAAATTTGTCAACCCTAATATTCATATGTAAGTATTTTTCACTTAATTCTCTCGCGCCACCATGAAATCTCACCATTAATCATCTCTGTTTTCTTAGTTTATGATTACAACACTATTTTCATTGATCCAAATGGCCTAAAACCCAAAAAACATCAAAATCGAGTGCACACAGCTCATGTCGCCTGATGGGTATTCATCATCGCCAGGCTCTTCAACCAAAAACCCAGAAACTAGGTTAGAGCACATTTGTCGCCAGGCGGCACAATCTTGACCGCCAGGCGATTCCTCTGCAGGAACCCAGAAACAAACAATACAAGGATGAATCACTTAGCAGTGGTTCATCTCCCACCAGGCGGTTTCTAGAAAATTCTATAAACATGAAGAATACATGAAATAAGCAATGTATATACATCCAATTCAATATACAATTCATGCAATTAACAACACGAAGTAAAAACACAGGGTCCCACTCCCCTAACCTGGATTCCTTGCTTAAAACACAATGTTACAGCTTCCCTTTTTGATCACCAATCGTCTCCTTAGCACCACCTCAATTCAGCTCTTCTATTTCATTCTCTAACCACTATTTTTCCTTGAACTTGTGCACCTTACAAAGCTCTCAAAAATCCAGCCTCAAAACCTTCCTATTCTCTCACAATTTGTCTTTTAATGGTGTCTTAATTAGCAATGATGAAGGGAAAACGAAAATGACATTAAGGCTGAACTTAATTGTTATTCAAGGTCACTTATGGACTGTTTTTCAACCCTTCTTGGCTGCTCCTTCAGCTAGGGTTTCCTCTACCCTTTCATATTCATGCCAAAACTAATTTTAGCAAAAAACAAATAGAATTTAGTTTGAGTTCACCAAGGTTCGAACCCATATCTTACTGATGACAAATCAATACACAACCATTCAACCAATTAATGTTTCACGATAATTCCTATAAATATATGATTAAATTATCACTCATCATAATTAAGCATTTTATTAAAAAATGTAATAAATTAAATAGCGCATAAATGACACATATAGGACTTAAACCCAAGTCCTCTCACACAATTAAGTACTTTCAACCATTTGAATTGGCACTTTTCCACATCATATCAATCAATAATTAATGTCATAAAGGCTTCTACTACCCGCATTTATTAATTAATTATTTTTTTTAATTAATTAATTTTCACGTGTCTTATTGGGTGAACTCGAGATTTTATTAATTTTCATTAAGTTGTTTAAATTAAATATTAAAGATGTGTAATTTCGTTTATTTGTCATAGACATTTGAAAAGTTTTTGACAATCGATGTTTTGAATTACAATATTTAATAATTAAATTCTAGATTTTTATGTAAGTACGTTTTGTTGATATTTTTTTCGCTAAAAGTGTTAATTTTATAACTTTTTTTGACATTCCAAAATTAGGGTGTTACAATAGTGAGGTGATGTCCCTTTGCGTGTGTGCTCTAGTAATAAAAAAAAAGTGTCAATTTTTTTTTCGTGTCTTGCATTGGAGAAATTTTGTGCTTATATAGACACCTTGAGATACCACTGCAATCTTAGTCTTTAATTATAGGGTTAAATATGTTTTTGGTCCCTTAAGTTTCAGCAAAATTTGGAATTAGTCCCTCATCAAAACTTTTGACCAATTTAGTCATTCATCTCTCAAAATGTGTGAATTTAGTCCTTTTAACCAAATTTTGTTAAGTTTATCTGACGTTTCAAGCACATTTCATGATAGTATTTAAGTTAACATTGAAGCAAAAATGTATCAAAAAATTTAAATAATTTAAATACTACCATGAAATGCGCTTGAAACGTCAGATAAACTTAACAAAATTTGGTTAAAAGGACTAAATTCACACATTTTGAGAGATGAAGGACTAAATTGGTCAAAAGTTTTGATGAAGGACTAATTCCAAATTTCGCTGAAACTTAAGGGACCAAAAACATATTTAACCCTTAATTATAATGAAATTATGAGGAAGGAATTGGTCCCGATGAAACATATTATAGGAATCAGATCATAAAATAATATCCAAGTATTGATTATAATTATTATCAGAAATATTGTCTCTAATTATTATAATAATATCTTCTCTAATTGAAAAAATCTTGATGAGACACATCACATAGGCATAAAATTAAGATATTTATTCTAATTATTATGAATAATATTGCTTCTAATAATTAAACCCTTCCCAAAAAATAGATATTTTAAAATATCATTTCCTGACATGTCATGTGAGGAGCGTGAATAGCAAATAGTAGGGGTGAAGATATGCATAAAAACATTTGGGCTCATGAAAAGGGTGTGACAATTAAAAACAAATATGATTTTTCCTTCTATTTCTTTTCTTTTTCTAGTTTTTTATCCTAGAATTAAAGTTTGAAAATAAAATAAAAAAACTTATTTCACTTTTTCTTTTTCTTACCTACCATCAATCAAAAACATATTTTTTATTTTTATTTATTTTTTATTTTTAAAAACAAATGCATTCACTCGGACGAATTTAGGTGTTGACAAGTAAGAAGTGCAAAACCCTTTATGTTGGTATCAAGATGGAGAGCCAATGATAGTGAGGCTAGAGTTGTTGCAACAAACCAATGAGAAGATCAAGTTAATAAGGAGAGAATGAGAGCCTCATAGAGCAGACAAAGGTCATATGCATAGCAGAGAAGGAGACCCTTGGAGTTTGAGGTTAGAGACCATGTGTTTTTTAGACTAACTCCTACCACTAGTGTGTGAAAAACTATCTGGTCTAAAATGTTATCTCCTAAGTTTATTGTGATGGGAAAAACAAAAACACAACCAATCTACCAAATAATGCAATGAATATAATTTTCCCTGACTTGCAAGAATCTATGAGAAGCAACTATTAAAAATTAACAATAATAAATCACCACAATCACAAATAAAGACACCAAGATTTTTAATGTGGAAATCCCTCAAAGCAAGGGTGAAAATCATGAATCGTCCAGACCAAAAAAATAGCTCCACTATGATCAACAAGAGTACAAATGAATCTTAATCAACTGCACAAATTAGTGCTAACACCCAACCAAATAGCAAAGCAACAAAGCTTTCAAATAGAGAAGAACAAAGAGAAGAAAAACCTATAAAACACTGTTGCAGTACAAAATTAATTTCTCCCAACTCAGACCATGTATCAATCATTCAATCAATCAGAATGAAGAACATTGTGTTTCGAACCTGTTGTAAATTTTTTAGCACGATCCAATGGTGAATGAATCTGTAGTGTCAATTTTACGATGATAGCTCAGTTAAAAATGTTAACAAATTCTTCCCTCTTGCTCTCTCTCAATGTGCTAGGATTTTCAATGGAGTCTGATTCTACTTTTTCTGCCTTTCTTTTATTTTCCAGCCCCTTCTCCACTAGGTTAAGTGAGACATGAGGAAGGGAGCCCAATACTTAACAAATCTCCCCCTTACAACTTTATGGAGATAACCGCGAAATCGGCGATCTCACAACAAACCTCAAACTTCCCTCTTGGAAATGCTTCAATCATCGTATCAACACCAATATCATTTGTATGCACCTTTTCCAACGCCAATAACTTAGCATCCAAAGCATCATGTATCCAATGATACCTCACATCATTATCTTTGGATCTAGAATGGAAAGTTGGATTCTTACCAAGATGGATAACACTTTGACTCTCAACAAAAAATGGATAATTATCTTGCACAAAACCAAGTTCCTGCAATAATTTCTTCAACCATAACAACTCCTAGCATGCTTCAGTAATGGCAAGGAACTCCACCTCTTAGTGGACAATGCTACACACCATTGAAATCTTGATTGCCAAGCTACAACTCTTCGTGCAAAATTAATTAAATAGCCTAAGGTGGACTTCTTGGAATCAATGTCTTTAGCCATATATGAATCTGAGTGGTCCACCAAATTAGGCTTATCACCTTCGAAACAAAGCTTCATATCAACAGTACCATGAAGATTTCTCAAAATCCATTTCATAACATTTTGATGGTCTCTACCTAGGTTTGACAAAAATTGATTGGTTATACCAACATGTGCAATATCCAATCTCGTGCACACCGTTGCATACATCAAACTACCCATCGCAGACGCTTGAGGAACTCTGCTCATATATGCCTCCTCAGCTTCATTTGAAGGACTCTGTTTAACACTTAGTTTAAAATGAGTAGCAAGAGGAGTGCTTATAACTTGTTCATTTTCAATCTGAAATTTGTACAACACCATTTTAATATAGTGTTCCTGTAATAGTCAAAGCTTCTTTTCTTTTCTCTCTCGAATGATTCTTATTCCAAGAATCATTTTATCACCTCCTAAGTCCTTCATAGCAAATGACTCACCCAATTTCTTCTTCAACCTGTTAATTTTTGGAAACATCTTTCCCAACTATAAGCATGTCATCAACATACAATAACAAGATAATAAATTGATCATCATAAAAACTTTTAACAAAGACGCAATGAACAAAAGTAATCTTCTTGTAGCCTTGATCACGCATAAAAGACTCAAACTTCATGTACCACTCACTGCATTCGAGTGTGTTTCAAACCGTATAGACTCTTCCTCTGTTTACACACATAATCTTCCTTGCCTTCAACAAGAAAACCATTAGGTTGCTTATCTTCCTCCAAATTATCATAAAGGAAAGTTGTCTTCACATCCATCTACTCAACCTCCAAATCAAAAGTAGCAACTAAACTTAGCATAGTTCTAATGGATCATATTTTCAGCACAGGTGAGAAAATCTCATTGAAATCAACACCCACCATTTCTTATTCTTTTTTTCTATTTTTGAATTTTTGGACACAAATTTATTCACTCGTACAAATATGAGTGTTAACAGTTGCACCATTTTACTTAGATTTTACTAGATAATAAGAAAATTTGACACTTTCGTATTATTGTAGTAAAAGATAAGTAAAGATAAAAGTACTAATTTCATTTTTGTTCTAAAACAATTGATAGAGAATGAGTATGAAATACTAGACCAAGCATATACAATGACCAATTCCATAAAGAGGGACATAATTCAGAAAAGAAGCAATGAATGCTACCATTCCTAAGGGGAGGGTCTTGCCAAAAATGATGGAAAAAATATTGACCATTTTCATGGAGAGGGTCCTTATGTAAAGGAAAATAAATTTAGATTTTTAAAATTTTATGAATGGAAATCATTGACCATTCCCATGGAGAGAGTCCTAATGTAAGACAAATTCTTGAGATTTTGAAAATGGAAAGCCCTTTTATTTCTTTTTATTTTCTTGGATTTTTCTGAATATTTGAAATTTTGAATCTTTTGATTAAAGATTAGTTACCATTCCCATGGAGAGGGTCCTGATGCAAAGTAATTATTTTGAGTAGTTGAAATGTTTTTGAAATTTTAAGTTTTTGAATAGAAATCCATGACCATTCCCATAGTGATGGTCTTGATTGACATGGTGTTGAAACCCTGACTTGAAAGTGTTAAACAAAGTGTTGAAACCTCAATTAGGTGTCGAAACCCTGATTTAAAAAAAAAAACAAGGTGTCAAAACCTTCGTGGGTGTCAAAATGCTTGATATGAAAGCGGTAAACAAGGTGTTGAAACCTTGTCGGGGTGCCAAAACCTTGATTGAAAGTGGAAAGCAAGGTGTTGAAACCTTGTCGGAGTGCTGAAACCTCGACAATCTCGGCGCAAAATTGTAAATAAGGAGTCACAACCTTGGCGAAGTGTCAAAATCTTGACTTAAAAGCGATAAATAAGGTGTTGAAACCTTGGCGAGGTTTCGAAACCTCGACTTAAGATAAAAAAAATGTGTGGAAACTTTGGTGTAGGAATCAAGGTGTCGAACCCTGATATATAGGCGAAACAAGGTGTCAGAAGCTTGGTGTAGGGATCAGGGGTGTAAGAACCCTTGTTAACTTTTTTCTTCGTCTCGCTTAGAGTTTATCAAACAATCCAAAATCCCTCTAATCACGTAGAGGGAAACCCTAGGTATCGAAACCAAGGAAAAAATATGTCAAATTTTTAGGTGATCGCCTAAATCTGCCTCATTGAAGACAAGATTTTGCTCAAGAAGATTTCATTATGATGCAGCCTACTACAAGCAAAGGAGTTAACATGGATTCATCTACCACGAACAACTATATCAAGCATTAATATAAACTAATTGCTATATGAAATTAAATATAAAACAGAAAAGAATTAAACTGGTGCAAGATTAGACGTCAAGAATAGAATGGCAACAAAGAATACAAAATCAAATACAATAGAACAAACATGAATGTGGAAACTGATTCAATGATCAAGCTAAAGTTCTTTTGACTTCGAGAAGACATCTCGGGAAGGTATGCCAGGTTGGGGTCATATGGATTCCAAAAAGGAACCAAAATTATGTGCAAAACAAGAACCTTACCCAAAACACTAAATCAGTAGCACAAAATGAACATAAACATCTAAAAAAAACATGGAATTTAAAATTATCACAAATCAAAGGCTAAAAACATAAACTTGGAACAAAACTTAAACATGTAGAGTTAGAAAATGGAAATTAGATTGAAAGTGAACCATTATATTTCATTACAAATCAAAGGAGGAATACACGAGTTTAAGAGAAATGTTAAAATTAACATGATGAAAGGAAGCTCACATAGCAATCCCGACCACTTTGTGCTCATGATCAACCAAATTGAGCTACTCACACACTAGGGAAAATCCTAATCTCTGAAGGCCACTTTGTGCTTATAAGATTCGAAAAACCCTCTTATTGTGCACTCTCTCTCCCTAGCATAAGAACCTTGAATCCTAACTCTCACAGCAAATCTCTCTCACAAACTCTATGGCTCTCTTCTACAAAACCTAATTCTTGTCCCTATAAACCCCTAAACAAAAATTTGAGAAAACAACAATAACCTAACCATGATCCTTTTTACTCCAAGCCAAAATCACAATAATGAACCCTCTTCGTGGCACTTGGTCAACTTGACCTTCCTCTCATTCGTCCATCTCTCTATGCATCAATCTCATCATCTGGATCTTCAAATTGTCGCCAACCATCATGATCGCAACATCTGCCACTCTCTTTAATGAAACGATGTGTTTTGATGGGAAAAGCCTTGGTCAAACAATAATTGAGTTTACCAGAGGGGTTGATTTGCAAAAAAAAAAAGAAAGAAAAAGTTAGAGTAAGGGGTCTAAAACTTAATACAGCAAAAAGGAGGGCTTCTTGGCAAACTGATTTTATTAAACAGGGAGAATTTTAAAAACAAAAAACTACATGCAACAAAACACTATTAAAATTAAAATTATTATCATATTTTTATGAAAATTAAATCTTCCTAAGCAAATAACAAAAACTATTAATTAAAGACAAAAACATATTCATTTGAACTAAAAGAAAACTTTTAAAAAGGAAAAATACTGAAAATTGGAGTGCTAACAATCCCGATATCCAAAAGAGAACCTGATTGATTAAAGTTTTAGACCTTGAAATAGGAAATTTGAGACTTCTTTTTTTATTTGAAATTTGTGAATTTTTATGTTGAAACTTTGAAAATTTGTTTTGAATGAAAATCAGTAATCATTCTTACGGAGAGGGTCTTGATATAAGGGAGAGTAACAAGGTGTGGAAACATTGTCTTAGCAAGGTATGAAAACCTTGACTTTACAAGGTGGGGAAACCTTGGCAAGGTGTGGAGACCTTGGCAAGGTGCAAAAACTTTGACTTTAAGGTGTGGAAAATTTTGCAATGTGTGTAAAACTTGACTTTAAAAGGTGTGGAAACCTTAGTAAGGTATGGAAACCTTGACAATGTGTAGAAACCTTGACTTTACAAGGTATGGAAACCTCGACTTTGCAAGGTGTGGAAACCTTGACTTTGCTAGGTGAGATTTTTTTTTAACATTACCCCATAGACGACCCCAATCCGAAAAATATTTTTTTTTAACTCTACTTTTTGAAAATATGGATTCAACCATTCCCGAGGAGAGTGCCTCTATCCAGAACAACTCAATGACGACTACCATGTAGAGGGTCCCGATCCCAATGAGCATATGGATATAACTATTCCCATACAGAGGATCATTGTTGAAAAGGATTCAACAACCATTACCAAGTATAATGTCCTGGTCCATAATAAAACATAGATTTCACCATTTCCATGAAGAAAGTCATGATCCAAAAGGAGAGCGATTGTACATATTTTGAAAATTTTCAAACATTTTTAGAATTTTGAAAATCCTTTTGAAATATTTGTGGATTCAACCATTCCCAAGGAAATAATTTTTATCCAAAAAAGAGGGATTTGGTAACCATTGCCATGTAGAAGGTCCCAATCCAAAGGAGGGAAAATAGACCCAACCATCCCCAAGTAGAGTGTCCTAATACAAGAATATTTTTCTGAAGTATTGAAAATTTGGGATATTTGTTGAATTTTTGAGACTTTTGTTTTTGGAAAAATGGATGATACATGTATGGCTTGGTATGATGCATGAAATGACTTTTGTGTGTTTTCATTTTCACCTTATTTGTAAATGTGTTTCAATTAATCCTTATTTCATTATTATTTTGAATTTGTAGAATCATTCTACTTTGACATTTTTTTTATATTTTGAAATCAACTCTTTGGTCTGATCAGATTGTTGAGGACCCCTATTTTTCTTGTATCATTTATTTTGAAGCATTATTTGAATGACATGCATGAAATTGAAAAGGGTCTTACTAAGGCTTGGATGAGGTGATGAGAATTGACTAAGGACTTGCACCAATTATAACTTTACGAATCAAGCTCAAGGCATAAGATGTGTTTGGGCTTGCCCTTATTATTGATGGCATGAATAAAATGATCAGGGCTTTAAAGTTGTTCTAATTTGAGGGTCTATATTGTCCTCAAGAAGCAAAATATGTTTGACTTACCCCTTTATTGATGGCATAAAATGATGGAGACATCAAAAGTTGCCCCAATTTGAGGTCTGAATTTGTCTTAGGGTGGACAAATGTGCATGGCTTGCCCTAGTTATTGATGACATGAAAAGGTTGAAATGATGGAAAATTCAAAAGTTGCCCCTAGTGTGACCTTGTTAGCTTAGGTGAAATTCCCTATTTTGGGATGAATGACTAGAATTTATGAAGGGCCAATGCAAGAACTGCCTCAATTTAGGTTTTAATGTGAGAGAGATGGACCATGGTAGGAGAAAGGTTGGTCAATGTTTAAGCTTAAAATGGAGAATATGGTAGGAAATAAGATAGAGTCCATGAAAAATGAAAGAGTGAAAAGGAATGCCCCTTGTCTAATTTAGAAATGAATGTTTGCTCATGCTTATTTCGAGGAGCTCTTGAAACATGTTAATCATAAGAAGTCGCCTTAATGTTTGAAAGCAAATCTCAAAACAAATTTTTACTCAACCTTTTTTTTCTTTTCCCTTTCTTTATTTCTTTCTCTTCAACCTCTTTTTTTCCAATTTTTAGGCAAACCTGCTAACAAACTAAATTATTTTTCTCCGAGTTAAAACTTTTGAAAGATAACAACAACCAATCTTTAATCTGTGTGGACTTTTATTAGACCTGCAATGTGGCAGAGGCTAGGGGTATGAACGAAATTGATAGTAAAGGCTAAAAAAAATTATTTGAATTCTCTTTGTTCACCCATTTTTATTTTCTTTCTATATTTTGACCTTTTATTCTTTTTCTCCAAACTTTTGCTGCTCTTTTGTTCTTTTCTTTATTAATCAAATATTTTTTTTCTTTCTAAACTTTTTTTTATTTTTATTAATGGACCATCAATTAGACAAATAAGATGTAAACATTACTTCACCCCTTAGTGTGAGGGTGACATTTGTTCATGGTAATTTGAAATAAAATTTTTATTTTACTTTTTCAAGGCTTAAAATTGGTAGCAAAGAATGATTTTTTTTCGATAAAGAAAGATGGTCACACATCATTTCAAATCATGATTGTTTTATTTTCAAAAGCTTTAATCTTCAAGAAAAGAGTTTGGTTCATGTTACATGTTGTGCAAGATCGGGGAAAATTAAATAGATAACTAAATATTTAGTTAATAAAAAGGAGAGTAAAGGGATCTCTATATTAATTAATGCGAAGAGATATAACAAGAAGTAATGGTAGCTCAAGAGGTTCAATTCTTGGGTTCTTGGGTTCAAATCTTGTATATGCCATTGTTGTGATTTTTTAATTATTTATTTGTTTTGGATGCGTGCATGGTTGTGTGACTTGAGATTATAAAGCGATATGTTCATGAAACATCAAGAATCATGTGATGGCTTGTTGGTTTGTACATATGATTGGAAAAGGTGTGGATGTGAGTTCGAACCTTGGGTTATGTTAAATAATTCCTTTTATTCAATTTTCGTCTTTTATTTAATTTTAGGTTGAAATTTCATTAGAGAGAGAAGATTAGAGCATTGGGAGGGTCACTTTCGTGTAGCTGATAAAGGAGAGTTTTGAGAGCACAAAAACTGAACCCAAGGGGAACTAGAAGGATGAGAAATGAGACTTTTTGATTAGAGATCAAGGGTAGGTCCAATTCGGTGCAAGAAATAACTCTAGGAGCACTTTTGAAGTGGGAATTCCATGTAAGAGGAGTTGCACCTAACTGTTTAATTCATGAGTTGTATGTCGTTTGGTGTGTGGAATGTATGAAAGCCCCTTTAACTATCGTTTTTCACCTTTTTCTTCGAGTTTATGGGTTTCTACCCAGAAATCGCCTGGAAGCAATTAATGCCCATTAGGTGACATATGCAATATAAACCTTTTTTTTGGGTTTTGCTAGGAACTGCCTACCGGCAGTCACAAACCACAAGGCAATGCGAGCTGTAGTTTGTGAATTTAACATTTTTATTGGAGTCTAGGACACGTGTAGGTGTTCTATTGAGGTATTCGTTCCCATTGTAGTGTTTATGATTATAAATTGATTGAATACGTTGATGTTTTGATAATGCATGAGCTTCTTAATGATTAGAGGGTTATGGGAATTATACATTATTGGGGATGAATTGAAAGCATGATGGCGATGTTGTAATTGTTGTGTTAGTGTGTTCGCTTGGTGTAATTGAACCTGTAAGAATGTTAAAGATATAATTGAGGTGATTCGCGTACAAGGGGATAAGTGGGTTATGCAGGTGGAGGCTTTGGGGATTTCTCGTAGGTGCAGAAATGTGGATTCTACCATGAATCCTTATGCACTACCTATCAGGAAGTAGGAACCTTCCCGCTAGGTGACACGTTGTGAGCAACGGTGCTTTGTGTTGTGTATTGCCTGTGATGGTTATGGGTTGGGTTCTAATGAGATTGCTTTGGTTTATGCGTGGTGTATTGTCTTAAAATTGATCGATTATATTGTCGTGAGCCTAAGGCATTAGTGTATGACTATGTAATGAGGTAAAATTGATTCGGTATGGAGTATTGAAATAAAGTAACTATTGCAATGGTTGTTTGAGGTAAGTGTATGACTTGGCCTGATTTGGGATGCAATTTTGGGTTTTGATTTGAGTTTTCTACAAGCATGTTTGAGTCCTTGTCAAATTCAAGTAATTAACATGATCTAAATTGGGGAATTTATATGGGTAACATTAATATTGAAATATGTGATGTATGGTACTACAACTGAGTCATATTAATATATATGAACGTGTATTTGGTATTTTGGATGCATGCATTGTGTGATTTGGTGCCTTGGTCACTATTTAAGTAACCAAAAAGCTAGTAATATCGAGTTATTGATATAGCGCCTAGTGACACGGGAGAGACCGCCAGGCGATCGTTAGGCATAGGGAAGCCTTGTGAGGCGTGGCGCCTGATGACATGTTGGAATCGCTAGGCGAGAGCGAGGGCAGTGGCTTAACGCCTAGCATTACTGGTTGGACCACTAAGAGGTCTACATTGAAGTTTCTCCTTACTGCGATACGCGACAATGCAATGGTAGTGTGTGTTTGTGTGGGAATTTGTGTGTTGCGTGGTGATGGTTTTGGTCTGGGATATGCTTGCATGGATTACGGTGGGAGGTTCGTAATGAAGTTGAACACGTGGTGATCGCGGGCGGGAGGTCTGTGATGTCAGAAATGTTATGTGAGAATACGAGTAGGAGGTTCGTAACAAGATGATTTCGTGCATATTGAATTACGAGTATGAGGTTCATAGAGGTTGGACCACGAGCGACAAGTTCGTGGAAGCATGTGATATCCTTAAGGCCATGGTTAAGTTGTGTAAAATATGATGGATAGGGTAGGTGACCGTGCTTCCTAATGCATGACGAGAAAGGTTTTAAGAAAGGGTATTTAGTTAAATTAAAATGCTTTGGGTGAGGGTTTATGATATGATTTACTATGTGTGTTTACATTCATTGAGCTCACCCTCTATGTTTGTGTTTGGCGATGATCGTGTGACTTGTCACACGTGAGTATATGATATTGCAGGTGATGTTGTTGATGTATAGAGCCGAAGTGAGGGCTAGCTATGGGGATTGATTTATAGAGAAAATTTTCTTTTATTATGTATTTCTTTTAATTATGATTTTAGACTTTGGAACATGTAATAGTTAAGCTGAATTATAGATTTGGATTTAAGCGTGTTTAATAAAGTTTTAAATTTCCCGCAATTTTGGGAACTTTGCCATTAATTGAATTTATTTTACATTCTAAATTATTTAATTAAGTAATATCTGCCTAGGATGTTACACGCTACCCCTTATTTTGGTTTTTTTATATTATTTTCTAAAGTGTCATTCCATGTTTTCAATCTAGCAAACTTTTATTTAACTTTTCTCTTTTTATCTTTTCTTTCTTTCCTTTTCTTTTATTTGTGTTTAGAGTTGCTTGCAACCATCCTTAGGTAAATGCACCTTTCAAGATGATACTCATACAAAACAAATGCAATGTTTGTGGTAGAACGGTGATGGAAAAGGGAAAGGATTTGAGCAACTTCATGTCATGAAGATTAGATTAATGCTTCAAAATTCATGATAAACATCATAATTTGGTCTGCTTATTAAATCAATTGACTTGACCAAATGATCATAATTTGGTCTGCTTATTAAATCAATTGACTTGACCAAATGATGATTTATTGTGTTCTTAATTTTTTTGTTATTTTTTTCGGTTTTCATAAAAAATATTTCATGAACCTAAATTTGAACAAAATAGGAAACAAGTAAATCTTACTTTATTGCAATGCAACCCTTTTTCTGTTTTTCTTTTCAAAATTTTATTCATTATATGCACTTGAAAATATTATGTACATGATACCATGAAGGAAGATAGAATGTGAATGCAAAACATGTTATGTGCCCTAAAAGTCACTTATTTAAATGATATGCTGGTAAAAGTGCGAACACTTATTAAAAATACTATGTATGTCTGCACCTCAAGAGGTGCTTATTCGATGATGTGATAAAGAACAAAACAATCTCCCTTTGTGCCCTAACAAAGGTTTGAAACATGATAGATCTAAGGCAAAGTATATGCACTCATAAGGGTAGTTCCCTAAACCTAAGTATCAAGGTCATTGGAGTTATGACCCTTATCGCAACCGAGGTCACAACCGGACGATGAAAAAAATTTATTTTAAAATACGGAGGAGTCGCCACCATAGTATATTAAGGAAAACTATAGAAAAACCTTAAAGATTTTAGTCTTTGAAACCAAGTTTAGGTTCGGGAGTCGGTATTACCACCCCACAACGTCTATCCAAAGACGGTTCCTTTTAATTAAGTGTGCAAAATTAATGTAATTTTTAAAATATTTGGTTTCCCGCAAAATAAAATAAAATAAAATAGAAATAGAAATAAATAAATAAATAATAATAAATAAATAAATTACAATAAAAATAAACAAAAAAATAAAAAATCAAATAAAGCAAACAAATACAACTTATTTCAAAACCAATAAAAATAAAAACATAAGATTCCCGAGTTATCCCCTCTCCGTAGGTAAGCTCCACCAGAACCACCTGCATCAACATCATCTGCTCACGTGTACTACGCACACGATCATCGCCAAACACAAGCAAATTGGGTGAGCTTAACAGATAAAGCATATAAAAATTGTATACACATGTACAACATATCAATATAAACAACACAATCATTCCAAAGGACTTCCATTCTTTTAATTCATACCACCTGGCCACAACCAGGGTATTCGTGTTCTACATCTTCTAGTGATTACTTCAAGATGACTTGTTGCCATACCTATCGGCCATAACCGATAGAGCACGTGCGGGAAACCATGTTACGAATCATACACCGTAACGCCAGGTGGAGTTCCCAAATACGAATCTAGTTCGCAACGTCCCAAGACTACCAAACTCGTCAGTCAACTACTAAGGAGGGCAATCTATTTGGACCCATCCGTACTGACCACAATCAGCACACTCACACCAGTAACACTCGCCAACCTGAGCCACAACTCAAGAATTCCTCGTGTTCATCCACCATCCCGAGCCATAACTCAAGAGATGCTATTCTGAGCCACAACTCAAGGAATACCACGTGCTTTAACCCCTATCCCGAGCCACAACTCAAGGGATACGTTCCGAGCCAAAACTCAAGGAACACCAGCAATCCCACCTTTGAAGCATCACCAAAAGCCTTGTAGATCACGCATACAGATTCAACAAACCAATGTTGCAGCAGCAAAATTGCCTGGCGGGGGACACATACCGCCAGGCGCTGCCAGCTTCCAGACCGCTTGGTAGGGGATGCATACCACCAAGCGCCAAGCGCCTCAAAGCACTCACTGATTCAAGCACCGCCTGGCGGGACTGCCCTCACCGCCAGGCGCACCCGAGATCCAGATCCTTTGCGTATTGCCTCTCGCCTGGCGGGTGAACCCCGCTGCCAGGCGCCACACTAGTATTCGAGATTTCACTAGTTTTTCTGCACTGTATCCATTTGGAATTTTATGTCCCACAATCACATACCTCCAAAACTATAGATTTCCCTTGTTGAGCATTGTATTACCATAATTCTTACTCTTATATGGTTCTTTACTTCTAGTATACCCTTGTTTGGTTTGCTTAAGATCAACCTACTCATCTATCATACAAATCCAGCATATAATACTAGCTCATGGGTATGACTTACTATCTCCTGATACTAACCTATTTAATCCATTCATGCCCACACCACAGACACATATCATGCACTATACGTTACTATGCTATTTATCTCTACGCACTAATTGTCCATTACTCCAAGTCAACCATCCAATCTACTAGTTCAGCTTATGAAAAATCTAAACTCCCTTTGCAATATTTTATACTTCATACCTAATACTATTAGAACCCGATATCACCAGTCCACTCAATGATTCCCATTCCTTCTCCTTCAATTTTACCTCACTAAATCTAGGGACAGTCCAAAAGTGAATTTCTTTTCACTACATATTCATTACCATTACTTATCATTGTCAGGACAACATTCAATTTGAACCCAGCACGCTAAAACAACCATCCCAGAACGCTTATGGTACTGCGTCGTCGCCTGGCGGCACGCTATAGTCCGCCAGGCGGTGCATCAGTCCTGGAGCAAGTCTAGGTTTTGTTACACCTGCGAGCCACCTTTTTCATTCCCCTTTTATTTTCATCACTCCGCCTAATCTTCTTCTTATCAATCAAAAACTCAATAACGAAGTTAACATAATCGATTGGGCTTATTTTTCAGCCCAATTTCATTACCTAATTACCATAGCTACACGAATCATCAAAAACCCCAAATTGCCAAGCCCTAAGAACCTATTCTCACTGTTCCATTCAATTGAATCGTCATTTAGATGAAATTAAAGGAATTTAGGCCTCCAATCATACTCTAACAACATACCGATGGCTTTCCCTCCGAACAAGATCACCCTAAAACGCGGAAACATCCAATTCGAGTCAAGTTTGACTCGTGTTGCCTGGCCGTTGTTCATCACCGCTAGCTAGTTCATCAAGAAACCCAGAAAACTGGGTAAAATTGGCATGTGTCGCTTGGCGGTCGGGAGCTTATCGCCAGGTGGTTCCTCTTCAGAAACCCAGAACAAGCGAAAATCACATGTGCCGCCTGGAGGCTATGAACAACCCGCCAGGCGTCCAAAAACTCAAAAAAACACAAACAAAACGATGGAAATGCATGCAATTCATGTCAACCATTATACAGTTCATGCCCAAACATAAAAACTAACGGGTAAACTCCCCTAACCTAGTCTTCTTGCTAAAATCTTGAGATTTCCAAGGTTCCTCTTTGCTCACCCAAAGTCTCCTTAGTTCTCCCTTCAATTAGCTCCTATGCTCCCTCTCACACAATTAAGTACTCTCAACCATTTGAGCTAGTACTTTTCCACATCATACCAGTAAGAATTTAATGTCATAAAGGCTCTTCCTACCCGCATTTATTAATTAATTAATTATTTAATTAATTAAATTTTACGGGTCTTACAAGTCCGAGACTCGACATGATAATTAAAGTTATGAAAAATAATGATTATTAAGCAAGTCCGGGACTCGACATGATAATTACAATTATGAAAAATAATGATTATCAAACGATTCCGAGACTCGACATGATAATTAATGTAATGAAAAATATTTTAAAAGATTTTATTTGTCAAGCAAGTTTGAGATCTAACATGATAATTAATGAGAATTTTGAAATCTTAATTATCAAGCAAATTCGCCGCTCAACGTGATAATTAATATTATGCGATATATATATTTATTTAAAAAAAACAAAATAAATAATTGATAATTAAAATTAAAATTTTCTCATTTAAATCCCTAGACATATTTATTATTCAATAGCTATCTCAAAATTCTTTATCCCAATATTCATGTTTAGTGTGTATCTTGTGCGTTATTTTGAAACATCTAATATAAGCAACATATTATTTTAGCCATTAAAATAAACACTCGCATTCCGATAAAAGAAATTAAGGAAAAAGTATAAAAGATTTTAATTAATAAACTAAATGTACCAAAAGAAGCTTTCAAATGCAGAGACCCATATATACATATAAGGTTTATGTTTCTTTGACACTTTTATGCCACCACACATATGCAACTTTCATCTAATATTAATGGCCATAAAGCCTATCCCAAATTCTGTATATTAAAAAACCAACCATTTCTTTTGACATAACAAAACCACATTAGAAGAGACAATTTCATAAAAGAAATGATAATTAAAACATATAGATACAATGCCATGATGAGTGTAAGCTTTAGTGTAAGAGAAGGAAAAGAGAGAAAAAAAAGCAATCAATATGTTCGGTGCTATGATTTCATAATAAATATCACAAGTAAATATAAAAGGAGAAAGAAAAAATTGGATTTTTTCACACTTGTTTGAAGATTTTTGCTTTTCAAAATCAAAACAATGTTTGCAAGTGTATTTCTCTTATCTTCTCAAAGCTCCACGTTTTGGTGGCTTTGCCCCTCCAAGAAGTATTTTTTAGGTGTTTTTTCTTTGTGTTTGGTATCATTGTGTGTGATCCCTTAGTGTAAGTTGTTCTAGAATGATCGTTAATGAAGGGTGATGGAAGTGAGATCCAAAAAGGATATTTTTTTACCTTGGGAAGAAGATGATGGTGGATAAAGGAGAAATGTATATCTTATGTGTTGTGTGAAAAAACCTCTCTTTTATGAAGCGGAGAAAAGAAAAAGAACTCAAGGAACGATCATAAAAAAAAACTATGAGATCATGAGACCTTTTTCTATTTTTTTAGCATAGTCTAAGATATTATCTGTGTGCAGAGGTTGAGAGAAATGGGGAGAGAATCTAGATTTTGGGAGTATAAGGAGGATGTAGTTGAGTAACGGTAACATATAACCACTTATTTTGAAAATCCTTACTTTTTTTTAATTTTAATTTTACTTCTTTCTTTAGTGAAAATTATATATATCTTTTTATTATTTTTTATTATTTTTATTACTTTGTTTTATTAGCTTAATATATATTTTTTTAAAACAATATTTTATAGTTTTTTTTACCGTTATCTTCTTTTTCATTTTTTTATAAATTCAAATATATTTTATAAAACTATTTTGATTATTTAAATTTTCAATTTATTTTTTTATTATATTTTTTTAATTCTTATTCTTAATCATTATTTTTTTTTTTTTTTTATTTTTTAAATACTTATTTTCACTATAAAATATTTTTCTTATCTTTTTCTATTTTATTTACTTTTCTATTTAAAAAAAGTTTAATCATGTTATATTATATATTTAAATTAATTGTCTAGGAAATAAGAAAAATAAGGTTATTATTAAAAATAAAATAAAATATTATTTTATTTATTATTATCGGACGAAATTGGTTGTTGACAACCCTCTTCATAGCATTTTCACAACCGTTGAGGTGCAACTAGGTGTGAAAATACTAATGAGGGGGACAAACTCTGGTTGGGGTTCTCACGATAGCCAAATAGGAAATATGTCCCAAGTGGCATGACTACATGGCCCCCTTTATGTCTAAGCAACACTCAGACCCCGAAATATGGCCCCATTCATGTCATGCATAAAATGTGTGTGTGTGTGTGTTGTTAGCACAAAATGATTTTGGTGCATAAAGATTTGATGAAAATGTGAAGTATTGATGAACGTTTGATGAACATATGAAGAATTGGTGAAGGTTGATTGATCTAATCAAGCTTGAAGTGGATATTGAACTAGGCTACATGCAAAGTTCTTGAAGCTTGAAGTTGAAGCTTAACTTGAAGACTATTAGACATGGAATAAGTTTCTTATGTCTAGTTGCAGTCTTTCAATCTGTTAAAATGGTTTTTAATAGGTTAACTGACTTGTTATAGTTTTTCAAGTAACATATTTGATCGGCTAAATTATTATTCAATCAACTGATTTCCCTTAAGTGAAATGAAATCAACAAATTGAATAAAAAATTTCAACATGTTCAATATGTCAGCTGGCAAACTGTAAAGCCTAAATTTATAGAGAGAATAAAGAGATATTCATTTTTAACGCCAAATCAGTTTGATGTTTCTTGAAAATCTCATTTTCTCTAAACTTCTCAATGTTGGATTTGTGTGTGATCATCTATAAAAGTTTGTAGTAGTGGTTGCTCTTGGTTTGAATTTGAAAGGGAGGTTTTTGGTTGGCTAGGGAGATCCACATTGAGGTTTGATCTCTCTTAAGCTTTTGTGGTGATCCTGGTAGGATTCTAGGTTTGCAAGAAAGGTTATTGTTGTGCTGTGTTAGGTTCTTGTGGGATTCAAAAGCCTTGGTGTGTTGTTTTAGTTTTGGAAAGTATAATCTTGTAAGGATTTTGTAAAACTTTTTAAATAGTGTAAAGTTAGGCTCAGCTTTCCACCACGAACTTGATGTAGCTTAGTTACAAGTGAAACAGTATAAAAATCTGCTTGCATTGGTTTAACTTTTTTATCTTAATTTGTTCTTTGTTAAAATCATCAAGAAAATCAATTTAATCAATCTTTCTTTATAATTCCGACATGTTTTTATAATTTATTGATAAAACATTGCTTTTGTTATTAATTAAAAGTAATCTTGATTGAGAAATTGATCATATTCAAAATCTTATGTTAATTGAGTTTTGTGCATATTTACTTTTAGTAGTTCAATCTATTGATCCTGTTTTTCAATCTACTCAATTGTGCTAATTTCTTTGAATACTCACTAATAATATTTTTAATCCATTAACTTTGTTATTAATTAGTTAAAAGGTTTAATTACTCGTAAGGTACTCAGTTTGGGTCAAGGGTGTCAAATTGGTATCCCGCGAAAAAAAGGTGTCAATTTGGTACCCAAATAAGTTTAAGTGCATCAATCAAGTCCATTTTCATTAACACCGTTAAAGTCATTAACGTTGACCAATTAAAAGAGTTTGTTGACATAAAAGTTTGACACGTGGAATACCAATTATTTGTGACGTGGTAATTTAAATAAAAAATAGGAATTTTTGAAATGAATTAAAAAAAATTGTAATGTTCGAAGTGGCCCTGAGTTAAGAAAAGCAGAAAAGCATAGTAAGAAGTGAAAAGGTGATTGAGGTTCATGCGATTTGGGGGTTTCTGCAAAGCGTAGGTGAAATCGTTTTGAGAAGGTGTGATTGACATCGCAGAGGTGAAGAGACACTATTTTTTTTTTCATTTCCTTCTTCAGTGCATTCTCTCTCTTTCTTCTTATCTTGTTTCTCTCTCTTCTTCTCGCAGTAAGGGTAATTTCAATTCCAATGCCAATTTCTAAATATTCTGGATTTTTTCTGTTTCTTTTTAGGTTTGGGATTTTAGGGTTCTGAAGTTTCTACGCCTAACCCTGGGGGATATTGATTGGGAGGAGGGGGAAAGGAACCCGGGATTAGGGTTTCCTCGGAAGCTTTGTTTTTATTGGGAAAAATTCAAGAGGGTATATTTAGGACTAGGAAGAGGGTTAGGTTTAGAGGATACACTATTTTTTTGTGATGCGCATGAAGAACACACACAATCCTTACTGCGAGACATTGCAAAATTGATTTGAAAGCACCTCTACAACTACGAACCACACACCACGAAACCACCTCATTAGGTCTGAACCAGCAAGCAAATGGAGAAGAAGAAGATGATGATAATAGCCAAATGACTTACGACAAATTCAAACTTCACCATTCATTAAATAATCTGTACACGTAACACTGTACAATTATTTTTTTACACATCTTCATCTTTTAATGACACGTATCTGTTATGCATTGCCACATCACCACAAATTTAACGTCGTTTTTGACAATCTACCGGGATGTACCTGATTGATGCACTTAAACTTATTTAGGTACCAAATTGACACTTTTTTTGTGGGGTACCAATTTGACACCCTTGACCCAAACTGGGTACCTTACGAGTAATTAAACCTTAGTTAAAATGTGTGATTCAGAAATGGTAGATTGTAAAAAACTTGGTCAATCAGATTCAAACAAAAGATTTTCACAAGTATAAAATTGAATCTAATTTTTTTAAAAGGGCCAATTCAACCCCTTCCTTCCATTCTTAGCTAAGTAAAAGATTTTCACAAGTATAAAATTAAATCTGATTGTGTATGTTTCACAAGTATAAAATTAAATATATTTGTGTGTGTGTGTGTGAGAGAGAGAGAGAGGGAGAATGCAATGCATACCCAAACCCCCACCAAACAACCAAAAAAATTTTAGGCAGATATAAACATGCATTAGGTTTCAATATCCAACAACAATTATTCCAATCATAAAAAGAGAAAAGGGCATATATACATAAATTTTGCATATCTAATTAACGAGGTCTGACTATCTAGTTTCCCTAGTGAAGTCGATATATGTGGAAATCGAAATCGCTATAGATGACGAACCAAAAAAATGGGATTTAAAAACAGAGTTTTTGGAGTCACTACCATATGTTATTCTTAAAAGGTATGGAAAACCGTAAAATAAGACATGGTATACGAACCAAATTCTGGATTTGGGAGTCGATTACATGTAGGGAAGATGTTAGCATCTTACAACGCCCATCAAAAAATGATACCTTTGATCAAATATGGAAAATGGATGTGGTTTTTCAAAAATATTTAATTTTCACAAAAATAACAAAACACAATAAAAAGAACAAAAGTATAATATTTAGAAGAAACAGCTTGACAAGGATTAATCTTCACTCTTACGTATTTCCATTCATAATGAAAAATCAAGGCTTACGTAGATCTAAATGAGAAACTATTTGTAAATCTGTATAAAAAAATTGAAATTTTTTTGAAAGTGAACTTGACAAGGACTAGCCTCGCTCATATGTATATCCATTCACGATGGAAAATCAAAGATTACATAGTTCTTAATTGAAAAACTTTTTTAGTGAAAATGTTGATATTTTAATTTTGGAATTTTTTGTATTTTTGAGAAAAGAAAATGTGTTGAGTACTAGGACGACACAAACGGTCACACGAGTACTCATACCTTTATTTTGGGATGTCAGACAATGCTAACTACCATAGAATCATCCAAAAGAAAAGCATATTCTTGAATTATTTTGTAAAAAAAAAAAGATATTAAGTACTAGAACGACTTGAGCGTTCACTTGAGTAATCATACCATTAAAAATGTATTTTAATTATTTAGAAAAAAAAGGCATTAAGTATTAGGTTAGTCACACGAGTACTCATACCTTCAAAAAGTGTATTTTAATTATTTGAAAAAAAGAAAGGTATTAAATACTAGCACGACACAAATGATCACACGAGTACTTATACCTTTAAAAGTCACAAAAATAAATTTCATTTTGTTTCATTTTTCATTTTATAATATTTATACTTTTTATTTTAGAAAAAGAAAATGTGATCGTGTGAGGAAATGAAGTGTCAAAAGTAAGTGTGGTGGGTATACAAAGTTTAAAGGAAAGGCTAAAATAAAGGTCCAAAACTTAAAATAACACAAACAAAAATAAGGCAACAGGGGTGTGAGACAGTAAATGCATGGTGCGGGGAGAAATTATTTGGGGATTGTGTATAGTGATGTGTGGGGTGCAACAAGTCTAGTCCAAAATACAAAGCAAACACATAGGAGTGGGGTTATCACATAGGGAGGTGTATGAAATACTTGTGAGCCCAATAACAAATAATTCAGAAGGGGTGTATATACAAGAGACAATGGAATTCCACTATGGAACACCATTATTCCACATCTCCGCGACATTCATACTTCCCTCACTTAATCCTTTTTTATTTCTCTTTAGTTTTTTATGATGATTTATGATTGGTTGTATCAAAATCCAAAAGCGGTCGGGGAAAGGGAAGAAGATGAAATATTGTTGAGATACTGGGTTGTTGAATTTACATCACGCTTTAAACATTCAGAGTAAATTGAATGCAAATAGATAACATATGGGAATAGTCCAAGTGTGAGTCAAAGTCTCATATTGGATATAATAGACAAAGTTAAACACTATATAAGAATAAATACCCATAACAACATTGCCTTAAGGTTTTGGTGTAAAAGTGGTGTCTAAGATCTTATTATATGTGTAAGACTAATGTCATATAACCATATAGGACCATAATCTCTCAATGACCATGACTATGACTATAAATGCATATATAAAAAAAAATATATAAACCCAACAATACCTTCGCTGATTTGTTTACTCCTTATTGATATTTCTACAGTTTGTGTTGAGAGGAATCGAGCAGAAGGTAGATATAGCTCCAACCTCACGATCTTTCTTGTTTCTTCATGAAGAATTTTTGCTAGTGTGGTGTGTGCTGTTGTAGTTGAGTATGTGGTGCAGGGATGATGGTGAATAAAGGTGAATATGGTTTATGATGAGGAAGATGGAGATGTAAATGACAAGTGTGAGTGGTTGCTAGAAAAATGTTGGCCAGGCTTTTTGTGATTTTGGGTCAATGAAGCAGACAAAGCCATACTGCTTTTGTCTAATGGTGTAGAAAATGTATAATGATGGAGGATAATAGAATGGAGAGACCGAGAACAAAGAAAAATTGGGGGAATGGAGAAAAATTGAATGCCCTAAGTAGGCGCGAATCATGATAGAAAACTTAAGAACAAAGATTGGAGAGGATTTAATAGTATGATAGTGCCATGTGTGTGAAAGTGAATGGAGTACCAAGAGTAAAACAAGGTTGTAAATATATAAAACAAAAACATTGGGATGCCAGCCCATTTAATTGGATGTAGGGGTGGAAAACTTTCGGCCCGTTTTAGTCTGCGCCGTGCTTGACTCGTCAAAAACGGGTTTGATAGGACCAACCCACCTTGTAAAACAGGCAAGAATTGTAACATGTCCCGTCATTAGACTAGGTGGCCCGCCCCATTTTGATGAGTTGGTTGATGGGTCCATCCCACTTTGTCAATCCATAATTGGTGTTGTGAATGTAAAATGGATAATGTAAGTGGTAAAAAGAAAATGAAGTAATAAAATTGGATTGTCCTCTATCATTTTTCTCTTGCTTTTTTTTTTTTTGTTTATTTTTCTTATAATTTTTTGTAAAAAGATTTTCTAACTTTTATTTATTTATTAATTAATTTTGTTTTTTTATGAAAAAAATTATTTCAACCCTTTTTATCTATTTTTTAACTTTTGGAAAAAAATTTCAGCCAAACGAAAATTGGGTTTGACAACTTATAATATCTTTTATTCTTTATTTAGTGGATCTTTTCGTCAGATGAAGATAATAGAGACTCCTTACAGTCATAAAATAAGAATTTATTTTTTTCGTGCCATATACAATTAGCTCGCTTCTATATGTTTTTAAAATCGAAGAGTTTTCTTGCTTCAACAAACATAAACAAAGAGTAGACAATGTCATATCTTCTATCAGACATAACACCTGGTCTTAAATTATATGTTATTTGGTTAAATCATTGTCTATTAGACAAAGCATAATTATGTTATACATTTAATTGTGTTGAAATAAGTGAGGAAGTTCAAGAGGGTGGGTGAATTTATCCTCCTTTGATTTTTTTAAATATTTTTAGAACAAATTTTGAATTCAAATCCTATTAAATCGTGATTGCTGAGAACTTAAAGATGTATTGTCTTTAAAGTAGATAATAGATGTAATGCAAACAAAGAGAACTATGTAAATAAATGTTATTTGCTCCAATCAAATAAATAAAAATTAGTATGCAACAATTACTAAAATCAGAATTTTTAATTCAATTTTATAGTAGTGGTAGCAAAGCAAAGTTCTTTACAATATATAGCCATGAATTAGTAAAATTCAATCAATCACATTAATATCAGGATTTCAGTTTCAATTTCAAGATTTGAATATTAACGAATCATATTTCAAGATAGAAACAATTGTATACAAATGATGTACACTAAATTCAAATGTTATAGGGTTTTAGTATGTTTATTAGAGTTATGACAGAACTAAATCAGAAAACCAGTCAGAAACAAAAGAGTTTTAAAACAATTTCTAGGTAGACCAACAAACAAGATTTAATACAATGAACTAATCAAGATTTTTAATTGAATCAAAATACAAAGACAAAGATTTCAAATATTATTATAATCTGATTATTAGCAGAATATCAAATTATAATTTCAAGGAAATATGAAACCAATAAACAGTAACACAAAACCAACTCTTTATGCTATAAATCAAGTCTCAAGGTAAAAAAGATACCTGTATAAGTATTTGTATATTGATTCCCTCTTCACAGAGTTACATCTAGTTTGTTTGCCACACTAGAAAAACTTTCCACTAATACCAATATCTTTATAACATGTTTAGCAAAGAACTCAACCAACAAAATAACTCTTGAACCCTATAAGAGCTAACAACACCCTATTTAGCACACACGTCACGCAAAAACAAGTAATGGAAGAAAATCTCATGGATTTGCACCCATACCAACGAACCAAATGAAAAGCATTGCTAAGAGAAATCAACACATCTATTTTCTTTCGTCCTTAAAAACTTGAGTTCTGTGAGGCATATATGGACTTATGCTTAGCTATTTTAATGGATTAGAACAAAGTATAAATCTGTTAATTTCCTTTACTAAGTGGAATCAGTGGATTATTAACCAGTTTTAACAAATTAAAATAGATTAGTATATGTACTTTTGAAAACTCAATTAAAAGTTTAACAAATTAAAATTCACCATAGAATTAGTCATGGTTTTAAGACTTTTCAGCTAATTAAGAGCAAACTCAATCAATTAAAATGTTTAGCACACACATTTTAACATATTTAAATCATCCTTAAATCACCTAAACAGTTCTTAATTTGGTTCAAGGGGAAGTTCTAAAAATTTTATCAGATTGAACCAAAAAACTTAATCTCACCACAAAAACACAATACTCTAAGCAAACTAAGCTACTAAAAACAAATATCTTCTTGCTTTTCATCCACCAAGACATGTTGAAGCTAAGGTTAGATTCATCAAATCACTTTAGTCTATAAACTTTTTTCCAACAACCAATAATCTTTCTCAAGAGACTAGTTTTAACACTTAATCAAAATCATAGGGTGTTGGACTTTTTCTCCAAAAAAACAAAATTGGAGACTTTAAATGCATAGGAATATGAGGAATATCATATACACATAGTCTCAAGATTAACATATAATAAAAGGATAAGTCATAAAGAGAAAAATTTAATTCAACTTCATTTATTAGAACTATCTAAGCACTATAAGAATGAATGATTTTTTCGTTGGTCAAAAATTGACGCAACCAGTGAAAGGCCCATGCTAATGTGATGATGGCGTCGGTCCAGCAATGACAACCTGAACCACGTCCATTACCTGAATGCAAAGTTAATTTGTGTCGGGTAAATAAGGACGAATGGTTGCTACCTAGTTTTCGTCGGCTAAATCGACAAAAATGAATAAGAAATATAATAATAATTTTGCATGTGTGGGTCAAGCCCACAAACAACTGAAATAACTAAGAAATTTAAATAGTTTTTTTCAGTTAAGATGATGCAAAGGGGAAGAATTCAATCCATTCTTGTGACTTTTATGTGAGCTATGTGTGGGCTAAGCCCACGAATGACTAAAAGAAAGATATGAAATATGTGCTTTTCATGGGTGTGGTTGACGCAAACAATTAGAATTTTAATAGTTAGCCTACATAAATGGCTACGTAATTTGAAATAAACAATTTGTTTCTAGGCACATCCCAGAAGCTGCATCCAATGAATCCAATACCTGAACCTACATCCAACACTCATCCAGACACATTTCAAGCAATCTAATCAATCAAAAAATCCAGGATATCATTTCATTCATTTATATTGTTGATTTCAAACATAAAATTAAGTGCATTGTGACTTTAATTAGATCAAATTAAAGTCACAAAAAAATCCTTGAGTCTAAGATCAAATTATAGTTACACAAAAATTGTCGATATTGGCATTAAAGTCCCACTTCCTTTCATTCTAAATTTTCCTACTTAGCCTATACTAGTTATTAGTAGTGGAACCTAGTAGCAGCCACCTCCAAGCCACAATCCACAATGGAAGAGACAAGGATACAATTGAAACCTGAAAAATGAAAAACTACAATGTAAAAGATTAATCTCTAAAGCGACTTTATGAGTATCTTATAATATAATTAAGAAAGTAAATTGTTAGAAAATGTATACACAATTTGAACAAAAACAAAGATGTACCATCTTCAAGGGATGGGTTGATCATCTAAGTCTTCATCATAATGCGGATGCATACGACTAGTGCTTGTTGAAGTGTCTCCAGCCAGTTTCTCCAACATCATGGCTAATTGTTGCTTGATCAAACTCAATTCTTCTTGAACGAGAGCATATTTTTTATCAGTTTCGTCAGCCTCTTAGTCGCTTGCTTTACTTCTTCTAGAGGCCTCTTGATGAATATACCCTAAGAGGCTTTTCATAGCATTGGCCAATGCCTAGGCCCATTCTTTTATTTTCTTTTATTTTTAATTAAATAAATGTTGTTCTAATTGAGTTTGTTTTTGCTAAATGCAGCCCATTTGTTAAAACTGCCAATTATTGAAGGTTTTTGCATTGGGCCTGCGGCCCAATCTTCTCCATGCCTTCCGCACACACCAGATTCTTCAACCCTCTTTATTGGGCCTCGAGCAGTCTAATTTCATTTGCAAAGTGGCATCTAGTGCATAATTCAAGTAGCGCCTAAATCAGTCTTCTATGGGCCTGTAACCAGAAGTTCTTCCACGCGTTAACACCAGCAACAACACACCTCTTCCGTTGGGCCACACTAAGTAACAAATCTACGGCCCATCTATATTTTTCAGAATGGAGACTTTGCTTGCTCATTTGAAGCCCACACATCACAAGTATTCAGTTCGGGTTCTTTCACACGTCTTCCACCTCTTCTTGTCACGGAAATCTTTCGCCGTTAGGGTTTCCTTCCACACCTTCACGAGTGCATCAAACTATTGAGTGACAATCTTTTGTTAGGAATTCAGTACAACGCTTACACGCAAGACCTTTCTTGCTTGGTTTCCCTCATGCATTGCAGCGTCTCAACTAGGGTTGCCTCCTTCGTCACCTGTAGCCAAACCAGTTTAATTTTCACGCATTGTTCTTGTTTCTTATCACAGTTCTGGTAGTTCATACCCTTCACGTGTTCCTCACCTTATCACGAGTGCTAGACTTTGCTAGAGTTTTGGGGATTTCGTTCACGGTTTCCTCCTTTAACGTCTAGGATTTTTACCTCTCTTCTTTTATTTTCCCGGTTGCCTTTACCTATAAAATGGCAAGCCAATCTCATGTATCGCAGCTTTGATGAATGAGAGAGATTTTAATTCCCTTTCATCTTAACTCACCTTCTAGTTGAGGTATTCACCTCCTAGGATCCAAACCAGTGAGAGTTCCCCACTGGAACTCAGTCTTCCGCTGCTTGTGTGGTGGATTTTCAACTGAACGATTGACGTTTCACGGCCTTGCGAGGAATTTCTGCCGAAGATTCGCTAAGGCTTGCTCATCACCTCTCTGTCTCAACCAACTGTCCCGGTCTTGGATGAATTGTGCAGGCTAAAGTAGAAGGTTGAGTGAGGGATGACACACCATGATGAATGTTTGCAGCCAAGTCCCAGGGCCATAAACTCTACCTCTATTTTCCCCCCAACAATATCTTTCCAACATTGAATCTTTGTTGTTGTTGTAGTTCCTACAAAATTATTTGTCTCCATGTCCTACACACGCTGATGATATGTCTCCTACTCATTCATAATATTTGAAAAGTGTCAAAATTGTATAGAACAAACAAAACTAAACCAACTATTGACAACCTACATATAATTCACGTGCACGTGTATTTACCCAAGCATTGTTCTTATAGTGACAAGAAACAACTCTTCTGGATTCACAGGACGACCACGTTTTCGCTTCTGAGAAAAGTTATGCAATTAGTAAGATTATTTCCCCAACTATATAAAATTTTCAATAACATTGTTAGCAAATTTGGTATATGTGTTACAGAACACTTACGAGTCCCAATGCAATATCAAGGTGAGATTTACGTCCTGTAGAGTGTAGTGTTCCACCTCTAACTGAAGCTATGTTTGTTTTATTATGAGAGGATATGTCTTTGAAGTCTTTACTCCCCAAATAGTTAAGCAACTGAATCCAAGTTATTTCACTCATCCAACTAGGTTTCTTCATTTTTTTCCTAGCTTTGGTAAGCATATCAGATAGGCATTTTCTGACTTTTTCCTCATACACCTTTTCAATATGCCACTCATGCTCTAGTACCCAAGTAATATGGGTCTACAAAAATAGAAAGTAATAAAGTGATAAATGTTATATGTAAGACCCGAGAAAAATTAAATAGCTATTTAAATAATTATTTAATTATGGCAGGTAATAGAAACATTTAAAGCAATTAATGTGTGGAACTATGACGTGGAAAAGTACTAGCTCAAGTGGTTGAGAGTACTTTATTGTGTGTGAGGACTTGGGTTCGAGTCCTATGTGTGTCACTTGAATGTTATTTAAATTATGCATTTTTGTTTAGTTATATATTGGAGACTTGACGTGATGATAAATTTCAAAAGACGTAGGAGTTATCACAAATATGAATTGGTTGATTTGGTTATGCTCTTGATTGGTGATTGATAGGTTGTGGGTTCAAGTCTTACTAAGAACCAAATTAAGGGGCAGTTTAAGGGGCTGGAAACACTGAATGGAGACCATGATTAACCATTAAACATGAAACTTAAATAGCATTTTCGTTTTGGGTGTTAAGTGCACATAATTGGGGTAGTAAGTGAGAGAGAGAAAGTCATAAGAGGAGAAAAAGAGCACTGTGAATTCGTGCTCATCATAAGTAAAGGTAAGGGGTATGTGCTATTTTTCAGGTTTATGGGTTCTGCCCAGAAACCGCCTGGCGGGTATGCATGTGCCGCCAGGCGATTCATTGATTTGTGCTTGATTCTAGGTTTTGGCTGATTGAACCGCCGGGCAGGGATTAATGTCCGCCAGGCGGTGCGACTGTGCTCGCGTTTTTTTGATTGAGTCGCGTCGGATGCAGTGGTATTCATACTTGCGATGTTGGTTTTTATGCATTGGAAATGTAATCTTGTAAAAGTGTGGTCTGGTGGTGCATGGGAATACCCTTCACATTTGACTCGAATAAGAGTTGGATTGTTGGAAGGGGTAGAGTCAGAAGTTAATTGTTAGGGTTCATAGTATGTGCGAATTGAGGTTAAAACGCTAAAGGAAATAGGGCAATGAATTGTGTGTTATACATCATATGATATTAAATGTGGAGCATAAGTTAAATTATGGACAACTGGGCATATCACGGGTTCAGCAACCTGAAGGATTCTGATTTCTGATACATCGCCCGGCGGTGTCTAGCCTGCCGCCAGGCGGCGACGGGAACAGTGCCATCACAGGTGTGGATTTGGGCTGGTTATATGGAATAGGTTATGTGTGCTGTTAGAAATAGGAAAAGGGCATAGCGCTGAATCATATAGTCAAGTAAGTAAGTATAATGTTGGGAAGGGGTTGATGGTATGACTACGCGATGGGATGTTGATAGACTTGTTAAGGAGAAGGAGAGAATAGGGTGACATTAGTTATTGGTTCAGATTTTTGAAAGGTTAGTATTGTGCCTCTTTGCTGTTATATGTCTGTGATTATGAATTATGGGACTGAAGTTTCTTTAGTGACTTGGAAACTTAAATATACGATATGTGATTATGCAATATTGTGTGTGTGAGACAAGATTTATGGCAGTGTAGTGTGACGTGAGTATGATGAGAGGAGGAGTGATCTGAACCGTTGTATTGTGAGGGGAAACGAAGTACTGATAATGGTGTGAGGATTAATGTTGTTAGAGGGAGGAAAGAGAGTACCTAAATGTGTCTAGCTTAGGTACCAGAGTGAGACCTGGGAAGGTGTAGGGCTGGAAACTAACAAACTCTGATAAAATAAGAGTGCAGAATATTCTAGAGCATTCTAGAATTGCAGAACCAACCATTTTGAGTGCCAAAACTAGTAACTGGGAGTTACTGGTATGGCGCTTGGCGGTCTGCTGATACCGTCAGGTGATAGGAATCACTGGGAAAGACTCCTGCACCGCGTGGTGCCTAGCGGCAAGGGAGTGCTCCGCCAGGCGGTGTTGGGAAAACAGTGGTGCTGGGAGGGCGTTGGCGCCTAGCGGCGGGCAGGTACCACCAGGCGGTCTGAACCTTTTTCGCTAGGCAATGCTGGCTGATGCGCTAGGTGACTGCGCAGCAGGTTATGAGTTGTGTGTGTTGTTTAACTGACAATGATGCTTTGCTTGGATCGGGAGATGTTGTGCCATGAGCGGGCAGGTTCATGGATGGTGGTTAACATGTGATGATATGAGCGGGGTGTTTCATATCCAGTTACTCTCACGTGGGGATACGAGCGAGGTAAGTTCGTATGTTCCGTGCTCACGGTTGAGAGATGCCACGTGCAGGGAGGTACGGGGCTGGTGGATCACATGTGTTGGACTACAGGCGGGCAGGTCCGTAGAGCAGGACTACGAGCGGGGAGGTTCATAGAGGCAGGACCACGAGCGGGCAGGTTCGTGTGAGCATCATATTTCTGAGTCCAAGGCTAACTAGTTGTGTGATTTAAAGGCTATAAAGCCTTGGGGGTTAAGGTCTCGGCCAAGAACTATGTAGAATGAATAAGATGGGTGAATGATCTATCTTGTGTTTTATATACTTGTTATTTTATTTTCTCAGCTCACCCTTTCTGTTTGTGTATGACGATGATCGTGTGATTCGTTGCACGGGAGCAGATGTTGATACAGGTAGTGTTGAGGATGTCCAGGCGACGGAGTGAGGGCTAGCTTTGGGATTAGAACTAGGATTTTCTCACATGTATTTTTATACTTTTATTTATGAACACGAATTTCGAGAACTTGTATCACTTTATTATTTAAGTTATGAGTTTTGGCGCGCTTTTTAATAAATTTAAATTTTCCCCATTGGGATTATTATTAATACGACTTTTGATATAATTTAATTCTTTTATTATTTATTTATAAGTAATATTCCTTAGGGATGTTACATTATATAATATCATAATTCATAACAAATATATTCTATTACCTTAAAGTATGTCCACCATTTAAGTTGAACATCTTTAGGGACCTCCTAATAATGATGGTATGGGACCCTGAACTGTGTCCTTATTGCATGTTCTATTGCCTCACTAGCATGGTGGTTAGGTGTCCACCTACAAGAAAAACATAGACACTTTTTAGTATTAAGTACATCAATTACTAAGAAAATTAAATAACATAGAAAACTTACCCTTTACCAATGGGTGTAATAATGACCTTGCCATGTTCATCACACTCGACCTACTCATTATGTAAATTATGGTGCAAAGGAGGTTCAACAAATGGGAAGGGGTCCACTAAGACATCAATTGGAGTTTGGAGGGGAGGAGGTTGGGTTTGGACTGTAGGATCTGGGATTGGACCTATATGAGTTGGGGCAGACTGAATAGTTTGACCAACTACAGTAAAGAACTTAAAAAGAGTAACATGTGGCACTCTAGATTGTGGATAAGCATCTGAAACCCTAACATGTGGGCATGTGGGCGGTGTAGAGGAATGAGAAAGTATAGGTTCTTAACTTGAAGACAGGATAGAGGAATGGCAATTCACGTAATAATTTACTCAAGTATTGATTTAACTTCATTTCAATTGATGAAAATATGTACATAAGCATAACAAAATTCATCATCGTGTAGCCAATAATGCTTAGAAGCTCCACTAGGACGCCCATATTTGTGTAAGACTGATAATGATGATTTCACTTCATCGAGTGAGCCTATACGTGGATCATTTCGCAATTGGACAAGTTTACACTTTTTAAATAGTGAGAAAAAAATATGTTATCTCATAATGTAAATAGAAAGCACAAATTGAACCTTCAACTCTAGCCAAAATTACTACATCTCACTTAGCATCTCCCATCATCTTACATAAGAGAACAACAAAAATTTCTTTAACCGCTTACACTTATCGAGTCCATAAATAGCAATGAAAATTTTAATTACCTTTCAAAGGGATACATCCAGCGATATCGAACAAGACCACCAAGCTTTACATCCATGGGTAGATAAATAACCAGGTGCTCCATTGAATCGAAGAAACATGCTGGAAAACTTCTTTCCAACTTACATATTATGAGTGGCATATTTTGTTCCATTCTCATTACATCATCCATCCTCAATGTATTACAACACAAATCTTTAAAGAAATTACTCATTTCTGCTACGAGATTTTAAACAAATTCTAGTAATGATCGGAATGCAATTGGTAGTAAACACTCCATGAAAACATGACAATCATGGCTCTTCATCCCATGCAGGCTTCTTTTATCAATATTCGCGCACCTTGAAAGGTTTGAAACATACCCATCTGGCATTTTCAATTCGGTCATCCATTTGTAAACTGATTTTGCATCTTTTATTGTCAATGTGTAGTTTGTCTTTGGCTTTGATAATTTTCTATTATGTAATTTAACTAGCTCCAAGTCCTCCCGATAATAGAATTCAACAACATCCATGCTTGCTTTTTCATTGTCCTTTGTTTTACACCTAACATTCATTATAGTGTTGAAGACATTGTTAAAAAAAGTTTTTTTCAATGTGCATAACATCAAGGTTGTGCCTTAACAAGTTGTCTTTCCAATAAGTGAGATCCCAAAATATTGATCTCTTTGTCCAATTATGAAATTGTTCATAACTAGGCAACATATCAAATGGACCATCAATGACCTTTGGAAAGTCTTGCACAAATTGTCACACTTGACCTCCATTCAACAAATAAGGCAGATCATCCAAGTCAACTTTGTTCTTTAAAAATCTTTGTAGACTTTTCCTAAATGGATGATCTTTTGGCAAAAATATTTTATGACAATCAAACCAAGTACTTTTTACCCCCATGTTTTAATGCGAAAGCTTTTGTGTTGTCCATACAATGAGGACATGCTAATTTTCCTCTTGTCCCCCAACCATACAACATGGCATAAGCAGGAAAATAATTTATTGTCCACATTAACAAAACTCACATCACAAAATTTTCTTTTGTGGAAACATCATGTCATGAAACCTTCATTCCACAATTTATTGAGGTCATCAATAAGTGGTTGCAAGTACACATCAACCTTTTTTGGTTAGGTTTATTGGACCTAGTATAAGACATGTTAGAAACAAGAAAGGTTTAGTCATACATAAATCAGGTGGTAGATCATAAGGAGTAACAAATACAAACCAACAAAAGTAAAGGGATGTAGAAGCTTGAACGTAAGGAGTGAAACTATCAAAATATAAACTGAGTCTTATATGCCATGGGTCGGCAACAAAATCTGGACATACATTGTCAAAGTGTTTCCATGCTTTTCCATCATATGGATGTCGCAAAACACCATCATATCTTCTATTTTCATAATGTCATCTCATTTGTTTAGCATTTTCCATTGATGCATATAGTTGTTGTAATCTTGGGAGGAGTCATTTTGTTTAGAATTGTACCTCCTTTGATTACCTATGTTGTCTTTCCTTTTAAGATACTTTCCAAACTTCTTGACTAGTAGATTCAAGTTCTCATTGTCACTAGATTTAGCAACCTCTTCCTCGGTTTCATCACTCTTCTTAGAGCTAGCCTTCAAGGCTATGGATTTTACCTTTTTCTAACTTGTTTCAAGCTCACTTAGCCTTTGCATTTCAATCTCATGCTCTCTAAGCTTACCAAACGGTGTAGTTGTTGTGATGGTGGATAAATCCTTGGATTCAGATATGGCAGTCACCTTTCGTTGCCAATTTCTATCAAGACACTTAAGCACTTTGATGTTTAGCTCCTCTTTGTCAAATTCTTTGCCTAGACCCATGAGATAGTTGACTATGTGAGTGAACCTCTTTTGCACTTCAGCTATGGACTCTTCTTTTTGATTCTTGAAAAGCTCATACTCTTGAATCAAGGCATGCTTCCTTGCTCTCTTCATTTCACTTGTTCCATCATGTGTAACCTCTAGGACATCCCACATTTCCTTTGCATTCTTACATTGAGAGACCCTAAAAAATTCATCCACACTCAAAGATGAAGTGATGATGTTCTTGGCATTACAATCATATTGAGCTCTTCTCCTTTCTTCATCATTACATTCACTCCAAGGCTTGTCCACCTACTTATTTTCAACAACACATTTAGGAGTATATGGTCCATTAACTATTGCATCCCAAATTCCTTTGTCTATAGATTCAATGAAAATTTGCATTCTTATTTTCCAAAACCGATAGTTTTGGCCACAAAACATAGGTGGTATATGAATAGATGCACCTTTAGCAAAAGGGAGTTTACTTTCAGCCATTTCAAAAAGATTTTTTATCAACTTGAATACCTTTCAAGAACCTTGCTCTGATACCAATTTTTAGTTTTGAAATGGTGAGTTTAGCCAAAAGGGGGGGGGGGTTGAATTGGCTTGATAAAACTTTTTCGAAAGCTTAAACCTCTTTTCAATTGAATCTAATGGACTGGAAAGTTTGGATGTAAATGTAGTAGACCCGTACACTTTCAGTCAATTAAAATATAAAACAACAGACTAAATTATTCTTGATCCTATGAAACAGTCGATTAAAAAGACAAATTAGTCGGCTAAAATACTGGAGAATTATGCAGAATGCAGAATTTGTGAATTCAACTCAAACAACAATCTTTTACATACAAGACATGTTCCGATCAGTATTTATAACAAGTATAAAACCTCAAATTACACAAGAACGCATTAAATCACACCAAAGATCAAATTGCTTGGTTTTCTTGAGTTTTTAAAGAGTTTCAAAGAGAGAGAGATGAGGGAAAGAAGAATGCACAATTGTTTTTATACTGGTTCACTCAATCACAGAGCTACATCTAGTTTACTAGGACAATCTGAGCCTGGTTTCCACTATATTCAAAAGTTTTACAAATCACACAACAAGATTACACTTTTGAACACCAAAACACACAAGATTTTTGACTCACAAAAAAATCTAGACACACAACCTACAAGAATCACACTTGCAGACCTGAAATCACATCAGGCAAACCATCCAAAGGCACAAGAACATCCAAACCTGATGGTGGTTGTTCCTAGCCAACCATACATGTGTTCTTCAAGCTACTCACAAGCCAAAATGCCTCCAAGATCAACCAAGATCTTCAAAGCACAAGCTACAACTGTGTATTGCAGAGAGAGAACGCTTCCCAGATTAATGACACGATTTTGTTTAGAAAAACTCAAATTCGCACCTTTACTCACGAAAACACAGCTTATATAGTCTGGTTTAAGTGAAAACTTTAAGACCCGCCAAATTAATTAATTAAATAATTAACTAATTAATAAATGCGAGTAGGAAGAGCCTTTATGGCATTAAATATTGTTTGATGAGACATGGAAAAGTACTAACTCAAATGGTTGAGAGTACTTTGGTTGTGTGAAAGGACTTGGGTTCAAGTCTTATGTATGCCATTATGTTGTTGTTTGGTTTATTATTATTTTGTTTTGGTAATGTAATTGTGAATGGTGAGTGATAGTATAATCATAAGATTATAATGGTTATCACAAAATATGATTTGGCATAGTGGTTATGCTTTGTTCTTATGAGTGGAAAGGTCACGGGTTCAAACCTTGATGGACATAAAGTAAGTCTTATTTTTGCTAAATATTAGTTGTGGTTTGAATGTGAAGAGGCAAAGAAAACCTAGCAGAAGGGTAACCATTAGGTGCTGAAAAATCACCAACTAAGGGACTTGAAGAGCAATTAAGCCCACAATAAACCCAATTTCGTTTTTTTTTTCATTAACCCACCTTAAGGCACTTATAAAAGGAAAAAATTAAGGAGGAATAGGGTTTCTGCAGTTTGGTTAGAGCACCTATAGAGAGGAGCACGAAATTGAGGGTGAGAAGTGAGTTTTTTTTTTTGGTGTGCAAGGGCTGAATTGAGAGAGTCCGAGGCAAATCATTGGTGAACCAAGGAATCCCATTTTCTTCCCAATTTCAATCAAGCATTCAGGTTAGGGGTGCTGAAATTATGTGTATTTTCATATGGTTTGGGTTTCTGCGTTTTGTGCTCTAATTGGTTGTTTGTGTGGTGTGATTTTGGATATTGTATGCGTTTGTGATTGAGAAATTGGGTATTCTTGGTGTTGTTGTCAAATCTTTGATATTTCACATGAGTTGAATGTGGGGTTGGGGTCTTGCGTAGTTCTTTTGGGAAAGAAACGAGTTTGGTATTCAAATGGGATGAAAATGTGGTTATAAGGCACAATAAATGATGTATGTTGGATGATACTGGTTGAATTGGTTATTGGTGTGAGTTGTAGTTAATTTGGTGTGTGAACAGTGGAGAACCTCTGCAACTCTCGCCCAAGAGAGCTACTCTCGCTTAGGCGAGAGTTGTAGAATCTCGTATCAGGTTTTGACTCGTGCGTGTTGCCCAGGCGACCAATATCAGGATTGAGCGACTAGGTCTCTCGCTCAGGCGAGAATGGCTCGCCTAAGCGAGTCGCTAGGAAACCTGAACCATTTTTTGAGCACGACATCCCACCCAGGCGAGAGGTATTGGGGTTCTAAGCGACAGGATGCTCGCTTAGGCAAAAATGGCTCGCCTAAGCGAGGTCGCGATGAGAAATGATGGTTGTTTGATTGAATCCTCGTTCAGGCGAGGTGTGTGTGTTAATCTGAGCGATGGTATGGCTCGCCCAGGCAAGAGGATCTCGCCTAAGAAAGATAACATGATGATGCCACTGTTTTAAGCTCGCTCATGCGAGGTGAACTAGCCTTAGCGAGGCTAAGGGCTTAGGTTGGGCGAGAGTCCCTGGCTTAAGTGAGTTTATGCGAATTGCCATGTTTGTGTGTGCTTGTGTGTGTTGGTTTGGCTACTTTTTCCTAAGTATAGGAAGTATATGCATGTGGTGTGGTGTTTGGGCTTGACAGACTAAGTCCAATAGGGGTCTGGGATGTGCTTGACGGTTGGACGCATGATGGGCATGGAACTGGTTGAGTTCCCGTCAGCTACTAATGGGCAAGGAGTCCTTAGTATGGTGATTACATGCATCGAGCGCATGATGGGCAAGGAACTGTTATGTTCCTGTTGGCTACTATTGGGCAAGGAGTCCATAGTATGGTGATTGAGTGCGTGCCAGGGTCCAAGTTGAGAAGACTTGGATGTTTTACTATAGACGAGGAGTCTGTAGGGCAGGACTATGAGCAAGATAGGCTCATAGGATTGGACCACGAATGGGTTAGTTTCGTGGGAGCACAGTGAAGTCCCAAGACCTAGTTCATGTATATGACTCATGAAGGACTATGAGATCATGGATGGGTGATTTGAAAACAATAAAATATTTGCTCATGATTTGAAAACAATAAAACATATAGCCTACTTCAAGAGGATCTTCATCAATCTTCATCAAACACTTAAGATCTTCATGCACATGGCTTTATCAATTCTTTGCTTCAAGTTTGCTTGTGCCAACAGATCTTACATTCCTCGTGTTCATCCGCCATCCCAAGCCACAATTCAAGAGATGCTATTCCAAGCCACAACTCAAGGAAAGTCACGTGCTTAACCCTTATCCCGAGCCACAACTCATGGGATACGTTACAAGCCACAACTCAAGGAACACCAACAAGCTTATCTTTAAGGTATCATCAAAGCATTGTAGAGCATGCATATCAATAAAATCATAGTTGATGCCATTGTGTTATCATTTGGCGCTGCTCCAGAGCCACCAGGCGAAACCCGCTTTCAGACCGCCTGGCGGGGGACACGTCCCACAAGGCACCAAGCGCCCAGAAACCCATTGACATTGCAGCTATCGCCTAGCGGGACATCCCTCACCACCGGGCGCCACTCACTCCAGGACCCCACTAGTTTTGTAGTTATCGCCTGACAGTTCAGTCCTTGTCGCTAGGCGTTGCACCAGTACTTGCGCTTTACTGATTTATATGGACACAGAGCATATTGCAACTCTAACTAAGCACCAAGTATCACAGTAGAATTCACCAAGTAAATTATATCATCTCCCAGGTGATTAACTTGTTGCCAATGTTCTTAATCCCATTTAGGTTCACCAACCTAAGTTTACCAATCAATAAACTTGCTTAAATTCAACATTTCTAACATCACAATATGCCATTGTTAATCTCATACCTCATATACTCTATTACTTACTCCAAATATTACTTAAGTGTTTACCAACTTTCATATAACCTAACGAGCATACCTTAACAATATTTACACTACAATTCCAACTAGAGCAATTCCACATAACCTTACCATCCTAACATTCCAGTCTGCCTTCCCACAAACCAAACTCTGGTTTAATTAACCTGAAATTTACTATTATAGTGTCCAAATATGTCCAAGACAAATATAGCTTAGTATTCTTACATTTCTGCATTTCACTCGTTTCTTATACTTTTAGTCCCCATCTAGCATATCCAAAATTCTCTTTTAATACTCAAATGACCTAGGTTAGCTTTCCAAACTCCTTTGTGCATCAAACACGCACATGCCACTATTCTGGTATAGTGCCTGGTGACAAGTTGGGTGTCGCCAGGCGGTTCCTACTGTTCCAGAAACCCAAATTTCTTCATGCACCTGCAAACCTTAACCAATACCTATTATTCTGATTTCAATCAATTTATGTCTCAATAGGCTACACTCACGTGTTTAGGTTCACGGTTTATTCCTAAAACTTCCAATTATACGAAATCCCCTTGACATTTTTCACTTAAACTAGGGCCAATATAACAATCCCAAATCATCAACCCTAACATGATGTTCATACCATTTTCATCCAAAATAACCCCCAATCAAATGAAATCCAATGATGTATGAAGCCTAATCATTCACAAACAATTAGGACTTCCTTTTCCCCCAATCAGAATCATCTCAGAACACGCAAAACATAAAAATCGAACCAAAATTGGCTTGCGTCGCTTGGCAGGTGTTCATCACCGCCAGGCCCTTCATAAAAACCTAGTAACCTGGGTACACAGCTAAGCCCGTGCCACCAGGCGGTTCCATCTCTAGAACCTACAATTACTCAAAAAAGGATGAGTCACTTGGCAGGTGATAAACCACCATCCAATTCATCATACATTTCATGTAATTAGCAACACGAAATAAAAGGTACGGTTACAGCTCCCCTAACCTGGATTCCTTCGCTTAAAATTGAAATCTTAAGTGTTTCTCGTTGATCACCAATGGCCTCCCTTTAGTTCTCTCCCAAATCATCTCCTTTGCTTCACTCAATCCTCATGTTTTCTCTGAAGGAAGTTTGATTTAGTTCTACCAAGGTTCGAACACACAACCATGCCAATGTCACGTCAAGGCACAACCATTCAACCAATTCATGTTTTGTGATAATTCCTACAATTGTATGATTATATTACCACTCCTCATGATCCATCATATTATTAAAGTAATAATAAACTAAATAACACATAAATGGCATACATAGGACTTGAACCCAAGTCCTCTCACACAATCAAGTACTCTCAACCATTTGAGTTAGTACTTTTCCACGTCATAACAATCAACATTAAATGTCATAAAGGCTCCCACAACCCGCATTTATTATTTATTTATTTATTTATTTATTAAATTTCACAAATCTTACAATCTGCACACAAAGCCATTGTGAAAGAGAACAATCCAAGACAATCAGAGAAATGGCATTTGAATGAGCATAACAGAACATTCATACCTTGGTTTAAATCTGAGGTTTTGAAAGATTTGTAATCTTTTGAGACTTTGATGTGGTTAGCGAATGGGTTGAAACATGATGTCATCTGTTGTACAGGTTATGAAATTAATAATTGCACATTCTATACAAAGTCTTTGGATGATAAAAGCACATTACAAAATAGTAGAGTTAGTCTTGAAGCCGAGTCGCTACAATTTTCTACATCTAAAGATCAAAATCTTGTATTTGGATCAATGATATACTATGGTGTAATACAAGAGATATGGGAGGTGGACTATACCTTGTTTACTATTCCACTATTTAAATGTAAGTGGGTTGACAATAAGAGTGGTGTCAAAATGGATGAATCAGGGATGACTTAGTTGATTTTTGAAAGGTGGGTTATCGAGACGAGCCATTTATCATGGCAGAACAAGCATCTCAAGTTTTCTATGTTAAAGATCCAGCGTCTGAACATTGGTTTGTCGCTCTTCAGGAAAAAACAAATTGATCCTAATGAAGAGAATTTGAGTAATCTTAATATTGTTGTCACCCACCCATTTAGAAGAACGATAAATGTTGATGAAGTCCCTCAAGTTGATGATGTATATGCAATTCGAGAAGATCACGATGAAGGAATATACATATGACCAATAAATAACTTTATGTATGAATTTCGCATTCCTTTTAAAATTTAAATGTTTTGTTAAATAATGGTTTTTATGTGATTTTATATGTTGCTTATTAATGTTTTGTGATGTTTTCATTTCACAAATATATGGTTGAGCATCATAGTTTATCAAAGGATGAAGCACTCACTAAAAGACACACCAAAGGAGCTACTAGGTTGAGACAACTCTTAATTAGAAGAGCTAAGGGTCAGAAAACACCTATCGATATTAACATCAACAGTAGAGTCCCTACATGTCCTTATGCGGACGTCTTCAAAAGCTATCTCGGGATGTTGGCATAAGAGAATATTAATTCTTACTCCATTTTTTTATCATGTCACTAAGTTGATTGGAACATGATATGACAAGATTTATTGGTAACTAATATTAATGTTATTAACCTTATAGTTTTATTTTGTTGATAATATGTTAAATATTATTGATGACATTTTCTACATTGTAGCTAACATTTGATATTCCAAATGTGGCGACTTTTAAACACAAATGTTTGTCATCAGTGGCTGAGAAATTTCGTGGTTTTAAGACCAAGTTGACGTCTAGGTATGTGTTTGGATCTAAAAAGAATGAAAATCCCATTGTTGAAATACACATGGATTGATGAAGACAGTTGTCGTTCGTTTGTTGAGCTTCAGACATCTGAGGGATGACAGGTATGTTTATTTGAAATCATCAATTGTTGAATTGATAATTCTGTAAGATTTGAAGTAATTCATAAAGTGGGTTTTATATGTTACAGGAAAAGAGAAAAAAGGCTCAAAGTATAAGTGCTCAAAATAAAAATCCGCACATATTGTCTCGTGGTGGGTATAAAAAACTTGAAGAGAAGATAATTTCAGAAAAGAAAACATCTAGGCCCCTGCCTTCTGAGGGTGGAGATATTGAGCCTCATTCCCACCATCATGTCATCAAGAATGGAAGTTAGCCCATCTACGCACATCGGGCAACTATACTTCTGAATCTGCACGAGAAATATCTGAGAAAATTGTAAGATACAATTCCTATCTAAATAACTCATTCATGTTTTATATTGTATTATTTTTTATAACTTTTTTTGTTACATTGCAGGATTTGTTGGTTGAGCAAAGCTCCCAATGAGGATTCACTCTAGAAGGACGTCATGACATACTTGCTACTGCAACTGGACGGCCTAAGCACCTTGGACGTGTGCGTGGTGCTGGATCAGGAGTCGGCATATGCCAATTTTTTGGTTCCTTCTCTCGTTAGTCTTCATGCAATCATGGTGCTGATTATAAAGAAAGATTGACGAAAAGAATCACTACAAGGGTGAGGGATGAACTTATGAACCAATTTGAGCATTATGGCATTCGTTCGTAGGTGGATCCTCCATCAGAACTAGACCCATTTGTGCCTCCCACGGGTAAATTTGTTTCCTATAAGTTATGAATTGAATAAATGATATTTAATAAAATAATTGAATAACATTAATAAATCGTTGATTCTAACAGGTAGAAGCGGAAAGAGGAGTTGTTCAGCTCCAACCGGGGATGACATGGACGACACTCATCCATGTCAGCTACATATTTGGGATGGTACAGAGAAGACACTAATGGCTCATGGAAAAGTATTTGAGGCAGCCACAGTTCTTCTTGGAATGGAGTTATTAGAGGATGAGGTTAAGGTCACGGTAGTAGAGGTTCTTGTGCCGTTTGCTTTAGTTCTTGTGCCAACAGATGAGGTATATACTGTGGCTCAGACACTCCAATGTTTCCTCTCCTGGCCTAGAGATTTGGTTGTTTCTGACCCCCTAGTACAAACTTTTAAACCCACCATATACTAAATTTTTAAGTTTACACATGTTTATTAGATTCAAATTTAAATTATATTCCATTTTAACTGAAATTGCATCAATATAGGAAAATCCTCAACCAAAGAAGATCCCTCTCTCTTTGGAAGATCCTCTTAGTGCATTACTCCAACTTGCTGAAATCATAGATGATAAGCCGATGCAAGTTCCTTGGGATTCTAACATTTTTGGAAGAGACCTTAAGATTCCACTTTACTTGCATTCCCAAGATGTCTTGGAGCTTGCACAGGGACATGAGGAACTTAATATTACCATTATTCAGTTATGGATGATGTAAGTGATGAGTGCATATTTTTGCCCTCATTCAGTGTTTAATTCTGGGTATTTAATTGAATTTATGTGCTTAAAGAGTGATTTAATTGATAATTCTGATAATTAGGCTATTTGAACTTGTGCGATAAAAATGTGCTAAAAAGTGATTTTTAGCTGCATAAATTATTTTTAGATATTTTAACGTTTGTTGATGCAGCTGAAGTTAAGTTTTAAGCTCATTTAAAGGTGGGAAAATAAATTGATTGAAGTTACAAACCACCATTGAATAAGGCTAAAATCACTTCTGTACCCCAGTTTTTACTTATACACTCCCCTCTTTCTAAATGGGTCTCACCAAAAACCAATTCTGCACTCCCAGTTTTTATTAAGTTGCACCTCTCCTACCACTTAAACTTCATTAACTAAAATGGTGCCATGTGGCAATCCTCCACTAATTGAGTTGACCAACCAAAAGAAGCCACGTGGGCATAATCCTTGCACATGCATGTGAATCAATAAAGTGGTGCCACATCATCATCTTCCATCTCTCCCACAAAGCAGAAACCCTAGCTTCACATTCCATCACGGCAGCCACTATGGATCTCGCCGGCAGCCTTGCACCTTGCGGCTGCCACCACCATCCTCTATGCCTGAAACTCATCGGAGAAAGCAAACAAGCGCTGCCACGTCGCGAAGCTTCATCCCTACAGCAGCGTCCACGCAGACCACCACCGTGAGTCCCTGCAGAAAAGAACCGCGAGCCAAATCGGAGTTGCGCAACGCCTCGCGCCACCGTGACCATCACAGATCTGCACCACGAACTACATTGCACCATTTTCGTATTGCAATAGCGCCTCCATCCTTGCGCACCGTCACTGTTCGTCGGAGCAGCACCATGCCAGTGCATCCTGCACTTCACCTCGCAAACACACTTGGAGCACCACGTCGGAACAGCACCGTCCTGCAGCCACCATGAAAGCACACGAGACAGCAGCTCGGAGCAACTTCATTGTACGGCAGAAACCCTAAGGAAGAAGAGAGAAATCTGATTTGGAAGAGCTGACACGTGGCAGTCTCTCAATGGACACTGAAATGGTCAAAATTGGTCAAATCTAGTCAAACATTCAAATCTGGTCAAAAACTGGTCAAATGAGAGGGGTTTAACTGCAAATATTGATATTTTTGGATGTCTTTGCAAATTTGGACTACATGATTAAAAATGGCTTATTGAGAAAATTAATGCAAATATTTTTTGTTAATAATTTATTAGATATTTTTAAATAATTTATTTATTTAATTATATCATAAATTATTAACCAAACTATATTTGTCAATTAGTTTAGATCTCTCCAAATATCTTTGAATATTTATCTTTATCTTTATTTTAAAAGATATTTGAGAGGTTTTAGCAACCGAAAAGTCCAGTCCAAGTCCTATATAAAGAGACCAAGGGAGTAGAAGAAAAGAACAAGCTCGGCACGTCGGAATTAAGGAACCCTTAGAGGAACCTAATTTCTTTCTCTCTCTTTTCTTCTCTCCATTCTTCTATCTTTATTCTATTTTGTATTTCATGGAGTTGTAAACTTCTTGGGTTGATTCCATTGTAATTTCATTATGGATTCTAAGGTTAGAATGAAATAATTTCTTTGTCCTTTTTATTATTGTTGAGGTTTTCATTCATCTATGTCTTTTATCTTTAAATCACGTAAGAAGTAATGATTTTAAATATATATGCATGTTGGTCATATGAGTCCAAGGGTTTTTAAATTGAATTCAGACTTTACTTTGATTTTATTTAGATATTTTGATATGATTAAATGAGTTTTTACCAATAATTGAGACTTTACTTTGGTTAAAGGTATTTACTCTAACTACAATTAATTGAGACTTTACTTTGATTAATTAAGCTTTTTATTTGGTAAGGAGATAAAAGA